>JAEEGK010007065.1_pt1 | contig 26830 bp, 7 predicted proteins | sample 8958771 | NCBI WGS metagenome assembly JAEEGK01 (sample SAMN16246547, study PRJNA631951) | gut metagenome | biome: gut microbiome; feature: rumen; material: SC-attached | host: Bos | place: Iran: Karaj | collected 2018-10 | reverse complement strand
TGTTTTTATTTCATTATTATTTAAAAATGTTGTTCCATATTTATTTAAAATATCATTATATTTTTCATATTTTCCATTTAATGAAATAATTTTTTTATATTCTTTTTTATATATATTTTTCATTTGTTCAATTTCATTTTTTTTCTTTAATATTTTTTTCATATATAATTCACTTTTTGAATTTAAATTATCATTTTTTGTATATTTATTATTTTTTAAATAATTATTATTATTATATATTTTTTCTTTTAATAGTTTATTTTCTTTAAAACATTTTTTATATTCATTAGTTTTTTCTTTAATTTCATTTTCTAATTGAATAATAATATTATTTTCATTTTCCATATTAAATTTATCATACAATCGATTATATTCACTAATTAAATTAGTTAAATATTTTTTTTGAATAATTAATTCACTTTGTTCTAAATTTTCATGTTGAATTGGTTGAACACTTTTATAATTTTTATTATTATAAATAGAAATATTATTATGATTTTGTTTATTAATTAAAGTATTTAATTGAATATTTAATTTTTCTAATTCTTTAATTAAATCTAAATTTTCTTTTTCAATATTTATAATTTCATTATCAATAATTTCATCATTCTTTTTTTTTTTTAAAATATCTAAAAATTTAGGTTTCGATTTCGAACTTAAAAATATTTTCTGTTTATTATTATTAAATGGTATAGAAGTAATCTTTTTTTTTTTATTAGGATTTATAAGTTTATCTTCAGAATCCGTTTTCATTAAAAATAATTTAGATTTATTTTTTTTTAAATTTTTTGCAGAAGATATTCTTGGTAATAAGATTTTATTATTATTAATCTTTTCTTTAGAAGAACTTTTAGAAAATATTTGAATACTTTTATTAACTTTATTAGGTGTTTTAAATTCATTTAAATTATCTTTTGGAGGTGTATTAAAAGAATTAATTAATTTATTATTCATTTTAAATTTATTTATTCTTGCTTGTGATATAACAGATTGAGGAAGAAAAGAATTTTCTAAATCATCATTATTATTATTTAAATATGAAGAATCAGAAAATATATTTTCTTTATTATCAGATTCTGTTTTAATTGAACGAATATCGATTTTTGAAGGACTTAATATATTTTTTGATTGTTTAAATGTAAATGAAACTGATTTTTTTTTATTTGAATTTGTATCTTCATTTTCTGAATTACTATTATAAGATTCAGATTTTTCTTTATTTTTAAATTTTGATTTAATTTTTCTTTCTTCTTTTTTTTCCTCTTCTTGAATATTCATTTCATTTATTATACTTACTTTATTCTCATCTTCTACTTCTTTTATTATATTTTCCTTATTATTTTTTAAATATTTTAACAATTTCATTGTTTCATTTTCATTAAATAAACCATAACTTTTATCATCTTCATCATCCATTTAAAAATTAAATTATTTTTTTTTTTCAAGTAAAAAAAATTGGAATTTAATCATAAATTTATTTTTAAATATAGATTTTTTTATAATTTTATAATTTATTCAATATTTATATTATCTTAATTTTCTTCATTATTTAATCAAACAATAATATTATTTTAATAAAATTATTAAAAATATAATATATTATTTTTCAATTCAAAATATATATTTTTCAAATAACATAAATAATTATATAAGGTAAATCAAAAAAAAAAATTTTTTATAAATATATTTTTAAAAAAATAAATAATTATTTTTTAAAAAAAGATTAAAGGAATTATTTATCTATAAAAGAATTAAAAAAATTAATGCCAACAATCATAGTAAAACGTGATGAGCTTTTCAAATTCATAGGTCAAAATTTCAGTAAGAATAAAAATTAAAAAAAAAATAATTAGCTGACGAGCAATTTGACGACTTATGTTTCGAATTTGGAATAGAATTAGACGATATAACATCAGAAGAAAAAATGTTTGAATCTGAACAAAGTAAACAAGGAGAAGGTTTATCAAAAGAAATATTATATAAAATAGAAATAAGTGCCAATCGTTACGATCTTTTATGTTTAGAAGGATTAGGTTTAGCATTAAAAGTTTTCCTTAAAAAATGTGAAATGCCAACATTTAAAGCAATAAATGTTCTCCCAGATAATGAAAGACAATTAATAGTAGAAAAATCAGTAGATTCAGTTCGTACTTTTGGTCTTGGTGCAATTTTAAGAGGAATATCATTTACTGATGATTCATTAAGAGCTTTTATGGATTTACAAGATAAATTACATAATAATATATGTAGAGGAAGAAAATTAGTTTCTATGGGTACTCATGATTTAGATACTATTAAAGGACCTTTTTATTATAGAGCACTTAAACCAAAAGATTTTAAATTCGTTCCTTTAAATAGAACTGAAGAAGTTGATGGTGAAGGTATGATGAAAATATTAAAAGAAGATCCTAAATTAGGAAAATATCTTTATTTATTAGAAGATGCTGAAGTTTATCCTTTAATGATGGATTCTCAAGGTATTGTTATGTCTGTTCCTCCTATTATTAATAGTCAACATACTAAAATGACTATTAATACTAAAAATGTATTTTTAGATGTTACTGGATTAGATTATACTAAAAGTGTTATTGTTTTAAATACTTTAATTGCTATGTTTTCTTGTTATTCTCAACAACCTTTTACTTGTGAACAAATTAAAGTAGTTGATCAAATTAGAGGAACTGAAAAAGAATATCCAGATTTAGAACCTAGACATTTTAAATGTGATATTGAATATTTAAAAACTATATCAGGATTACCAGAAGTTAAACCAGAAGAAATTTGTGATTATTTAAAAAAAATGGAATTAAATGCTAATATTTTAAATGAAAAAGAAATAGATGTATTAGCACCAATTACAAGAAGTGATATTCTTCATCCTTGTGATATAGCTGAAGATTTAGCAATTGCATATGGTTTTAATAATGTTGAAAAAAAGAAAGTTTCTACTTTATGTTTTGGTAAACAACAACCATATAATAAATTAAGTGATTTATTTAGAAATGAAATGGCACAATATGGTTATGTTGAATTTTTAACTATGGCTTTAATTTCTCATAAAGATATGTTTACTAATTTATTAAAAGAAAAAGAAGATGAGGATACTGTTCAACTTTTATATTCTAAAACTAAGGAATTTGAATATTTTAGAAGTAGTTTAATTCCAGGAATTTTAAAGTCAATTGAAGCAAATAAAGTTAATCAATTACCTTATAAAATTTTTGAATTAAGTGATGTTGTTTTAATTGATAAAGAAAATGAAGTTGGAGCTTCAAATCGAAGAAAATTATGTTTTGCTTATTCTAATACTGTTTCTGGATTTGAAATTATACAAGGAACTGTTGATAAGTTAATGAGTAAAATTGATTTAAGTTTTAATAATGAAAAAAATGTTAAGAGATCATATTCAATTAAACCTTCTAATGATCCCAGATTCTTTGAAGATAGACAAGCTGAGATTTATATTTTTGAGGGTAAAAAAATTGGAATTTTTGGTGTTGTTCATCCTAAAATTTTGAAAAATTTCGGTATTAAGAATCCTGTTACTTTATGTGAAATTGATATACAAATGATTTTTGATTTAATTCTATCTGGTGAATTATTAGAAGGCTTTTATTAAATAAATAAAAGTTAATTTTTCAATTTCCTTTTAAAAAAACTGAAAAAACTCAAAATTAAAAAAAAAAGAAATCAATTAAATTAATTTTTTTAAAAATCTCTACTAAAATAAAAAAAGTTTAAATATTGTAAAAATAAAACAAAATATTTTAACAACAACCTTTTTTTTGTTCTTCCTCATCATCATCATCAACAGTAATCTTAACATTTTTTCCAGGTAGAGTAGGATCAATTCCAGTTTTTTGAATCATTTCTAATATTTTTTGTGCACTATTAATAAAAGCTTCACTGACATTAACAGCAGTTTTAGCAGAAGTTTCTAAAAATAACAAACCATTTTTATCAGCAACTGCTTGTCCTTCTTCAGTTTGAACTTGTCTTTTATCTTCAAGATCTTTTTTATTTCCAATTAAAATAATTTGAATTTCTTTTAATGCATTTGCTCTTACTTCATCTAACCATTTTGTAACATGATTAAATGTATCTCTTCTTGTTATATCATATACTACTAAAGCTCCTGTTGCTCCTTTATAATATGTTCTTGTTATTGCTTGAAATGCTTCTTGACCTGCTGTATCCCATATTTGAATTTTTATATTTTTACCATTTACTTGTATTGTTTTACCTCCAAATTCTACTCCTATTGTTAATTCATGTTGATGACGAAATTTGTTGTCTGTAAATTGCAGAAGGAGACATGATTTTCCTACTGCCATATCACCTACTATTATATAACGAAATAAATGGTCGTATGAGCCTTGGAGAGAGTTCTGCATTGGGGTTGTCATTTTTTTTTTTTCTGATTTTTGTATATTTTGATTTTTTAATTATTTTTTTTATTTTTTTATTTTTTATTTTTTATTTTTTTTTTTTTTGATTATTTTGGATAGAATATTTTTTATTTTTTATTTTTTTCAAATTAAAAACTATATTTTTTTTAGATATGTATATGGATTTAACAATATAATAATAAAGAATTATTGTTTGTGTATAATACTTTTAATATCTAATTAATCATTAATTTATTGCAATTAAGGATTAATTATATATTTATGTTAAATTTACTGTTTAATTAAAATAATAACTAATATATCATTATAATATTCCTGTAACCAAATGAGCAAAATCAGAAAAATTAAGAAGTTTATTATTTAAATGAATATTATATTTAGTGAGATCAATATTATAATAATTATTTACTTGTTCCAAAGTGACATAACCTAATTTTTTAGTATCTAATTTTAAAAAATCTCCTCTGATTTTACTCAAAGTTTCATCTTTAGTAATATTTTCATAAATTTCATAAGCTTTATTCAAAGCCTTAATAACATTTAATCTAAAATCAGGATGTTTTTCAAGTAAACCTTCACATAATTCTCTCATTTCCTTATTTTCAATATCATTAAAATTAATTTTATCATATAAAATATGTTCTTCTAAATTTTCTTTATCAATTCCTTCAAAAGGAAGATATCCTAATAACATAGTATAAAATAAAATTCCAATAGACCACATATCAATCATTTTAGAATAATAAGCACCTTCTAAAATTTCAGGTGCTTGATAATAAGGGCTTCCAACAATATCATTCATAAAATTATTTTCAGGAATATAACAAGATAAACCAAAATCAATTAATTTAATTATTGGTTTACCATTTTCAATACTAACTAAAAAATTTTCTAATTTAATATCTCTATGACATATTTTTAATTCATTATGTAAATAATTAATAGTTTCTAATATTTGTATTAAAATTTCTAAAGCTAGTTCATCATCTAAATGTTCACCAGGATATTTTTTAATAAAATCAAATAAATCACCTCCTTCAATTAATTCAAGAACAAAACTAATTGATTTTAAATCTTCATATACACCATAACATTTAACAATATGAGGATGATTTACATTCTGACTTATTTTTGCTTCGTTAATTATACTATTTTTAAATTTAATTGATAATTTATTTATTCTCTTTATTGCATAATTAAAACCATTTTTATCTTTTGCTATATATACTTCACCTGATGCTCCTCTTCCTATAAAATTACTATCAATTTTATAGTCTTCTGATATATTTTTTCTTTTAGAATATTTTAAAGATAAAATATAATCATTATCATCAGATTGTGAATCAATTCGTTTTAATTTTTTATTTTTTTTTGAATTTGATTCACAAACTCCCATTTTAATATTTTTTTTTAATTGTATTATAATTAAAATGAACATTTAATTTAAAAAAAAACCTAAATACAAACAAAATATTAAATATGGAAAAATTCTTTTTGCTTAATAAGATAGATAGTCATATTCTTCATCCTATTACACTTAATTTTTTAGATGATGAAATCACTTCTATTTATATTGATAAGTTTTATAATTACAAAATTAATATAGCTTTCTCAATTTTTGAATTATTATTATCGATCTTTACTATTACTTCTTCTATTATTTCATATTATAATTTAAAATCAATTTTAAATCATTTAAGGGTATTTTTAGTATTATTATTGTCAATATTCTTATTAATTAATATTGTTTTTTTTTATGCAACAAAAAATTCACTTATTTATAGGAATGTTTTAATTTATTTTGGGACTTCGGTCCATATTTTTTGTTATAAATTATTAATTTATGTTTTATTATCAATTAGTAATACAGATTATTATTTATATTTTCAAAAAATTACAGCTTTATATTCTTTAATTGAAATGTTTATTGCAATGTCTTTTATGCATTTTATTAATGATTCTTTTATTATTCATTTTATTACTCATTTAATTTCAAATATTTTAATCTTTTTCACAGAAACTTTTTTGAATAAATACATTCAATTAACTTTCATATTTTTTATTTGTCTCATTTCTTCAATATTAGTTTGTCTTGCATCATATTTTCATGAAAAATTTCAAAAAATAGAATGGTTTATAAATTATAGAAGAATTAAAGATATTGATTATTATGCAAAATTATTTTTGAATAATACTTTTGTTTTAGTATCTTTTAAAAGAAACGAAGTATTTAATTTTAATCCTTCAATAAGATATATTATTGAAAAATCACAATTAAGAGAAGATTTAGATAAATTATTATATTCAAGAAATGAAAGTGAAAAAGAAGAATTAAATGATAATCCAAAAATATTTATAAATGATGGATTAAATGTAATAATAAAAAAATTAATTTTTTCAAAAATAAAAATCAGAAATGAAAATATATCAAATATAATAAAAGAACAAATCAATAATTTAAAATCAAACGAAAAAAATTTTTCAGAAAGAATAAATACATTTTTTTCAATAATTAGAGATAATAAGGAACAATTTATTAATATATATTATTTAGGAGCTATAACATTTGATAATATTAATAAACAATATTCTGTTTTTATTCAAGTAAATCCATATAATGATCAAATCAATTATTTTGCAGTTGCTTTAGATTTTCCAATTGAAGTTTCTCAAAATATTGAAATATTAAGTAAAATTTCAATTTTAAATTCAAAAATTACTCATGAAATAAAAAATCCCTTAGCAGCAATTCAAACTCTAGTTTTGGAAATAAAAACTTTTATTGAAAATGTAGGAATAAATGAAGTTATTAATAAATTAGATTCAATATTTGATTATTCTGAATATATGAAATATGTTACTAAAGATTTTGAATTTTTAGCTTTGAAATTAACAAATTTAAAAGAAGAAACTAATTTAACTGAAGTTGATATAAAACAAGTTAATTTTGAATTAGCAGTAAATTTTTCAGTTGAATTAATAAAAAATATTTGGAAAAATAAAAATCTTAAAGTTTTAATAAGAAAAGAAATAGATAAAGGGATATCAGAATATATATATACTGATGAAATAAGACTTAAACAAATTATAATAAATCTCTTATCTAATAGTTTAAAATTTACAAAAATGGGATGTGTAACTTTAGTATGTTCTAATTTTGATAATGATTATATATTAATAATGGTTAAAGATACTGGAGTTGGAATGAAACAAGAACAAGTTGATAAATTGAATCAAGATGAAACATTATTTTTAAAAAGTAATGAAAATAATAAATTTGGTTCTGGATTAGGTTTAAGTGTTGTTAAAGATATTGTAAAAATATTAGGAAAAGATTTTAAAGTTGAATCAAAATATAATAAAGGAACTAGAATAAGTTTTCTACTTAATAAAAATATAAATAAATTTAAAGAATTAAGTAATACAATATTAAAAACAGATTCTATTAAACAAAAAAATTTAATCAATTTAATTGAAGCATCAACTGCACCATTAACAACAAATAATGATTCAAATGTTAATTTGAATACAAAAAATACAATTTTTCCAAAAAATAATAATTCAGAAGAATTAACAAAAAGAGAAACTTTTCTTTTAGTTAAACCAATAGATAATCATACTTTACAAACAACAATTCAATATTCAAAAAAAATTGACAATAATTTTTTAGAAATAAGTAAAAAATACATAAATAATAAAAGAAGATCATCATTTAATATATTAAATAGAGCAAGAATGTCAGCTTTTGTAAAACCATTTAATTTTCAATTACCAAAAATACCACTTAATGAAACATTTGTAGATTTATCAAATATTGTAGAAAAAAAGAAAATTTATGCTTTAGTTGTTGAAGATGAACAAGTTTTAAGAAATTGTAATATTAATATAATTACTAAATATTTTAATGAAAGAGGAATTGATGTTTCGATTGAAGAAAGTAATGATGGAATTGAATGTATTTATAAGATTTATAAAGGATTTATTAAAGAAATTAAATATCAATTTATTGTTACTGATGAACAAATGAATACTATGAATGGTAATATGATGACTAATATTATTAGAGCTTTAATTGATGAAAAAAGATTTTATCCTATTAAAATTTATTCTAGTTCTGGTAATAATTTTATTGATGATAATTTTAAAAAAAATTATGAAGGAGTTTTTCCTAAACCATTAACTATTGAAAATGTTGCAGATATTTTTAAAGATAATATTGATATGGATGAAATGTAAAAATGTTATATTGTATATATTTTAATGTTGATAATTACTCGTAATAGTAATTATAAAAGAATTTAATATATATATATATAATATGAAATTACCTTTACTAAAACTTTTATTTTTCATTCATATATATTTTTAAATTCTCTTCTCTTAACTAAATTTTTAATTTATTTATTTATTATTCTAATTATAAAAAAATTACTAAAAAAAAACAAATAAAAAAATAAAAAAAACTTAAATATTAACAAATATTCAAATTTCCAAAAAATTTATTATTCTCCTTATAAATTAAATAGAAAAATCATTACAATTCTACAAAAAAAGCAATTAATTTTTAAAAATTAACGTTTAATGTTTTTTTCCTTTAGCAGCTTTCTTTTTACCTCCTTTCTTAGGAGCCATTGCTCCTAATTTAATACATTTAAGTTCTTCATTAAAGAAAGCTCTCATAATTCTATGTTTAACAGCTTCAGGACTTAAACAACCTCCATAAGTTCTTGTAACAGTTCTTTGACTTCTTGGTAAACTTTTCCAATCTTTTCTTCCTAATCTTTTTAAACCATGAAGAACTACTTTTGTATCACCACATATTACTGGATTTCTTGATTTTTTTATTTTTTGGAATCTTAGTTTTCCTCCTGGTGTTCTAAATCTTTTTACTTTATTTGATTTTGTATGGTATGTATATTTTTTTACTGTTTGGATTCTCGGGGCCATTTTTAAAAATGAATTTTTTTTAGATATATTTTATTTTAATTAATTTTTTAAATTATTAATTTTATATTTTTATATTTTTTTTTGTTTTTTTTATAATTTTTATTAATTTATTCGGAGAGTTTTATAATTAATTTTTAGAATTTTGATTATTAGATTTTATATATTATATTATTATTTATAAAAAAATTGTATTTTATAAACAACTTATATAAACTAGTATTAATCATTAAATTTATATTAAACCTAATCCTTTTATTATTTAAATTAAAAAAAATAAAGAAAATTTAAATATTTATAATAATGAAGTCCAGAGTAATTAATCCTCCTGCATTAAAATTGGACAAAAAAATGAAACCATTAAATATAAAAGCAGGTACTGATGTACTTCAAATGAAAAACATGACTAAACATAAAAGTCAAGATGTATATATTCAAAAATCAAAATCAAAAGATAAACCAATAAATAAAAGATTAAAAGTTGATAGTAAAAAAAATTTAAAACAAGTAAGTCCAAAAAATCAAAAAAACAAACAAGCATTATCACCAAGAATAATGTCACCAAATATTTCACAAAAAGTAAAAAATCCAAAAAATACTCAAGTTAAAAATAAAGAAAATAATAATAAAAAAAATATATTAGAAACGAAACATTCATTAGGTAAAATAATGGATAATGATAGTTGTCAAGAAATTGAATCAGAAGAAGATGAAAAAAGTAATGGAAGAAAATCAATTAATTCATCAGATACAGAAATAATTGATGAAAGAGAATTTGATATTGGAAGTCCAATTACAGATAAAATTCAAAAATATCATGAAACTAAATTTCCAACTTTATCAGCAAATCCTTTTATGATGGATTCTAGTAAAGAACAATCTATTAATAAAAATGTTAAAGAATCTAATAATATTAGTATTGATATTATGGAAAATAATACTAATAATGAAACTGATTATCCTTTATATGTTAAGTTATTAAATTTAGCAAAGAAAGGTGATAGAGAATTATTTTTAGAAGCTCTTGAAAAAATATTAAGTTTACCAAATAATTCAGGTAATATTAATTTTAAAGATGAAAATGGATTAAGTGCTTTACATTATGCTTGTGATGAAGGAAATTTGAAAATTGTTCAAATTTTAATTAAAACTAATTGTAATTGTAATATAAGAACAAATGATAAAAAAACTCCTTTACATTTTGCTTCTTTAAGAGGATATTTTGATATTAGTAAAATATTAATTGAAAATGGTGCTATTTTAAATGTTTATGATAATGAAAAAAATACTCCTTTACATTATTCAAGTATGAATGGTCATATTGAATTATTAAAATATTTTTTAGGAAAATTACCTGAAGCTGATATAAAGAATATTTATGGAAAAACACCATTAGATGTAGCACAAAAAGAAGAAATTAAAACTTGTCTTCAGAAATATATTGAAAAAAAAGAGAATGTATATCATAAAATTAAAATTCATAATACTACTGAAACTACTGTTAAAAATATGATGAGAAATTTTTCTCCTAAACAAGATAATAATAATGTTCTTGTTCAAAAAACTCAAAATAATATTAATATTAATATCCAAACTAATATTAATAATTCTAATAGTGATAATGGAATAACTAATACAGAAGGAAATGAAAAAATAAAATCAAATATGAAAAAAAGTAATACTAGTCAAACTGCATTTATAGTAAATACTACAAATAAATTATTAAAACATCTTTCAACTAATACAACACTTCAAACAAAATCAAAAGTAAATAATGCACATAATCATAATACATTAAATATAAATATTAAACAAAAACCAAGTACAGCAAGTTCAAATATAAGTAATGATAGTAATTCATCAAATTTTTCATTACATTCTCAATTTTCAAATAGAAAAAAATCAACAAATAAAATATTAAATTCCTCAGAAAAAAATATAACAAATGGTAATTTACATAAAACAAAAACATTACAAAAATTTACAATAAATAATCCATTTTTAAAAGGTTTAAAACCAAATAAAAATATATCAAGTAAAAAAGTAAATATTCCCTTAAGTGAAAAGAAGCAAAATATAACAAATAATTCAATAAACATGACAAGTACTTCAATAGATACATCATTATCTCGTTTAAACAAAACTGAAGATAACAATCTAAAAAAATCAAAGCAAATTGGAACAAATATAGAATGTGATAATTGTTTAGATAGTATTGAAGAAGAAAGAATAACTCCAACTTCATTTGTATGTTTAGCACTTTTAGGAAGAGGAAGTTTTGGTGAAGTATATTTAGTACAAAAAATAAATACAGGTTCATTATATGCAATGAAAGTTTTAAGTAAAGATAGAATTATGGGACAAAATTTATTAAAATATGCAATGGCAGAAAGAAATGTTCTTTCATTATCAAATCATCCTTTTATAGTCAAATTAAATTTTGCTTTTCAAACATCAAGTAAATTATTTTTAATATTGGATTATTGTCCAGGAGGTGATTTATCAAAACATTTATATCATGAAAAAAGATTTAATGAACAAAGAGCAAAATTTTATTTATGTGAAGTACTTTTAGCTTTAGAAGATTTACATAAGAGAGATATTATTTTTAGAGATTTAAAACCAGATAATGTAGTTCTTGATTCAGATGGACATTGTAAATTAACAGATTTTGGTTTAAGTAAAGAAGGAGTTTTTGATAGTCAATGTGCAAAAAGTTTTTGTGGTTCAATTGCTTATTTAGCTCCTGAAATGTTAAAAAAACAAGGACATGGAAAAGCAGTTGATTGGTATTTATTTGGTGTATTATTTTATGAAATGTTAGTTGGTATTCCACCTTTCTTTACTGAACAAAGAGAAGAAATTTTTCATAATATTGAATATGGTGAATTACAAATACCTAAATTTGTTAGTAAAGAAGCTAATGAATTATTAAGAGCTTTATTACAAAGAGAACCTTCAAAAAGATTAGGTGGTGGAATTAGAGATGCTTTAGAAATTAAAGAACATAATTATTTTAAAAATGTTAATTGGGATGATGTTTATAATAAGAAAGTTAAACCACCTAGAATTAAAAAATATTATAAAGCTTTGCAAACATTTAATAGACCTAGATTGTTTGCAAATGATGATAATGAATATATTATTCATACTGAAGGTAATGATTTTACTAATTGTACTTTGCCTGGTTGGTCTTTTATTAATAATGATGAAATGTAAATATTAAAATTTATAACTTTTATTTACTAATTTTGCTTATTGAAAGCTAAAAAATGTACATTATTGTTTAAATTATTATAACTGCAATAATATTTAATTAAGAATACAAATTAATATAAAAATAAATTAAAATATTTCAAAATTATCTAATTAATAAATAAAAATTAAATTAAAATTTGTTTAAATTTAATACTTCAAAATTAAAAAATAATGAAAAAACAAGAAAATAACAAACCAACAAGAACAGATTACTTAAGTACAAAATCAAGTTTTTCTTCAAAAACAATTGATTTCTCAAAAATAAATAAAGATAAAATAGAAGAATATATAGAATTAATGCAAGAGCATCAAATGAATTGTGTTAAAGCAAGAAATTTTATAGAAGCAGAATTAGCAAAACAAAGAGTAATTCAATTAAGAAAAATTCAAGAAAAAAAACAATTTAATGATGCTACTAAAAGACAAGGAAGAGAAACTCAAGAATTAAAAAATACAAAATTAAAAGAATTAAAAGCATTTAATACAACATTTGATATTAAATATAGTGAAGAAATGAGTAAATTAGAAGATATGTTAGTTGAATTGAGAAATAAACAAGATCAAGAATTTCAAGAATATATTGAAAATGTTGAAAATAATTATCCAACTGAACCAAAACCTTCAAATGATTTAATTGATTTACAAAAACAATTAGATTATTATATTAAGACTGAAGAGTAAATATTATTATTTTATATTTATATTTATATTTTTAATTTTTAATCTAGTTATCCTAATGCACATCTTGCTCAAGTTGAAATTGAAGAATTGACAAAGAAAGAAAAAGAAAATTTTGAAACATTAAAAGAAAGAAAAATTGAAAAGGATATTTCATCAATGAGATTAAAACAAAATAATGAAATGAAAGCAATGGAATTAAAAATAGAAAATCATAAAAAAGCATTATTAAGAGAAAAACAACAAAAATTATTAGAAATAGAATTAAAATATAAAAATAAAGGCAAGGAATTAGAAAGAAAACAAAAAGCAGAAAGAGATGCATATCAAAGAATACTTTCTTCAGGAACAGGATCACGTCCAAATACAACAAGAAGATATTCGAGAAGTATGCCTAAAGAATATTCATAATTTAAAAAAAAAATTAATTAAACATTTATAATTTAAAATAACACTTTCAAAAAAAAAATGTAATTAATTAACCTAATTTAAAAATTTTATTATTTTTAATTTTAATAATTTAAATAAATAACTTATATCCCATAAAATAAAAAAATCAAAATAAATAAAATGGATAATTCTAACATTTCAATGAATGAAAATGAATTAGATAATCAAGAAGATCTTCAACAAAATAATTCATATAGTAATTCAAATTCTGGAAGTGAATCAATGAATTTTCGTAAATATGAAAATAGAAAAGAGCATGGTTTAGTAGAAAGAATATATGATGCAGGTCAAGGAGAAAAATTCAACGATCTTATAAAAAATCCAACAAAAATAAAAGCAATGAAAGCTTTTATTACAGGAGATGATGATATTGTAACATTACCAGATGAAAAAACAACAAAATCAAGATTTGATGAAGGGAAACTTACAGGACATAGAACATCAAATAACATTCAAGATTTACTTTCAATAACAGGTTTTAAAGTAATTGATAAATTACCACCAACTGGAGGAGAAACTATTACAAGTGCAAATCAAATGATTGATCGTTTTAGAGTTTCTGCTACTGATTTTTCTAGTAATTCACAAATGAATGTTACTAAAACTAGATTTAATGTTCCTTTAGAACCTAAATTATCAAGACCAACTACTACTATTATTAATTTAGGTAAAGCTTATAGTCAAAAAGCAAAAAATGAAAGAAATGCTGAAAGAGAAAGTGAAATGGAAAGAGAAGCTTTATTAGAAGCTGAAAGACAACAGAAATTAAAGGAAAATCCACTTGAGGAATTACATAAAGAAATTGATGAAAGTGATCAAGATGAATATATGAATAAGATACATAAATTTATTAGAGATGCTTTTGAGAATAGAGATCATAAAATGGATTTTGTTTATTATTTACCAAGTGATAAAGAAAATTATTATGAATTGAGACCTAAGGAATTTAAAGATATTTCTAAAGAAAAAACTTATTATACACTTTCAAGTAAAGGACTTACTGTTTATATTGATAAAAAACCTAAAGAATTTATTAAATTAGCAGAATGGATTAATGAAAGACAAAGATATAATGTTATTGCTGAAATTCCTTTTTTTAAAAATTTTAAAATTTGGAGAATTATAAAAATGTGGAGAAAAAATATATTTAAACAAAAGAAAATAGCATATCAAAATGAATTACAAAGTGCTCTATTATTTAATAATAATAATTATAATGATAGGTTAATTAGACATAAAAGTTATTGTAATTCTATATTAACTTTAAAAATTGTGGATATGAAAGTAGGTTTAGATTCAAATTCATTTCAAAAATTCCAAGATTTACAAAATGAATTAAGAAGAAGAAATAGAAAAAAATTAGATGATGTTCATGATGCATGTCAAAATAATTTTGATACTTCATTAAGAACAATATTTAGTCAAGTTCAACAAAAAATAAATGATTTACATAATGAAGAAAATCATAATACTGATGATAATAAAAAAGGTAGTAAATTAACATCAAAAAAGAAAAAAAAAGAAGAAAGAAATAACGATTATGAAAATTATGAAAAAGCAGTAAATGATCAAAAAGGAATATTAAACGAAGATGAAATAGTAGGATTTGATAACTTTTCATATAAAAATAAAATGATGATAAAAGATGAATGTAAAAACTTTGTAAAATTAGCATATCTTTTTGATTATATAATGTTAGATGTATTAAGAAGAATGTTTTTATTTTCAATGACAGATGTTTTAACAAAATTAGATGAATATAATGAAATAGGAGTACCACCAAAAAAAGAAAATATGTTAAATAAAAATGGAGAATATATAAAACCTCAAATTCAAAATCCAAATAGAGTAGTACCATATTTTTTAATTCAATGTAAATTAGATAATAAACCAATTGAAAAATTAGATTATCAAACAGTTAAAGTAAAACCATTTTTTGTTAAAGCAACACCAGATGCAGATTTTGATCCATCAGCTCATATTCAAATTGATAATGAAGAAAAAGAATATCAAAGATTATTAAATGAAGGTAAAACTCCACAAGATATTATGAATTCAGGAGTAACAACAGTTCAAAATGTTGATTCAATTGAAGTTAAAGAAATTAAAAGACCACATCATTATTTTATTTCATATGATCCTGATTATGAACATTTAAAAACAAAATTTGAAAAAGAAATAAATGAGACTTTAGGTGAATTAAAAGTTAAAGGATGGAGAGCACATCCTAGATTTAGTCATTATTTAAAATATATGGATGATTGGGATGAAAAATTTGGTGAATGGGATACTGATGAACCAAGAGATTTAAATGTTGAATTAATTTTAAAAGAAGATGCTGTTTTTATTCAAAAAGAAAGTGATATTGCTCAGAAATTAAGACTTGCTTATAATAAATGTGAGACTTATTTAGAAAGATTAGATCCTTATTTACAATATCATTGGAAACAAAAAAGTATTAATAAAGAAATTTTATTAGATGAGTATTTGAAAGATGCTGATGAAATGTTTAGATTAATTTTTATTTTTTCTGAAAAATCAAAGAAAATTATTGAAAGATATATTCCTTATGATGAAGAAATTGGTATGATTAAATTAACTCTTGAAGAAGGATTAAGAAGAGATTTAAGATTAGCACAAAATTCTACTATTGATTTCTTAAAAGAAAATTATCCAGATAAATTAAAAGCAAGAACATATGAAATTGAAAATTGGTTTGATGATATGTTAAAAAAATTAGAAGGTGATATTTTAGATGAACAAGGTTTTCTACAAAAAACTAAAGCAAAGGAAATTTTAGATATATGGTATGATATAAATGAAAGAAAATTAAATACATTATTATCAATTGCACAATTATTAAAATCAAAAAATTTTGAAAGAATTGGAGCTGAAGATGTTAAATTAATTGAAAATATAAATGTAAAAAAATTCCAATTAAAAGTAAGTTGGGATGCTTTAACAGAAAATTTAAGAAAGAGTCAAGACAAATTATTAAAGAATTTAAAAGATCGTTCAATTCCAAATTTATTCAAAGAAACAGGAAGAATTGAAGAACCATTAAAAGATCCTAAATTTATTAATTACGATCCTACTGTTGATGACATTGGAACTATTGCACAAAATTTAGATAAATTAGAAGAATTAGATAAAAACTTTGTTAAAATTGAAAAAGATGCAGCAACATATAATCAATTTTTAACTGTATTAGGTTATGGTGAAGAAAACTTTTCAAAAGTTGAAGATGTAAGAGAAATGATGAATATATTACAAAATTTATGGAAAGCTTTAAATACTTTTGGAGAAGATTGTGAAAAATGGAAAAAAACTCAATTTTCAGAATTAGATACAAAAGAAATTTTAGATAAATGTGAAGAATATGAAATTATAGGAAAAAGAGCAGCTTCTAATTTTGGTGATGATGGTACTGCAATTAAAACTTTAATTGATACTGTTAATTCATTTGCTGAATCTATGAAAGTTGTTGATTATTTAAAATGTAAGGATTTAAATAAAAATCATTGGGATAGAATACAAAATTTATTCCCTGAAGAAACTTTCCTTTTAATAACACAATCATATACTTTAGAACAATTACTTTCCATTGAAGCTTATAAATATGAAAAAGAAATTAGAACTATTCAATTAGAAGCTATTAATTTCAGACAATTAGAAGATAAAATTAATATTATTTTAGAAATGAAAAAAGAAATTATATTATCACCAAATATGGATAAAAAAATGTTTGAAAATTTCGGTGATATGATAAATGCTTTAGAAGAATGTCAAATGAGAATTAATAATGTAGTCTCATCAAAATATGCTAAATTATTCCTTAAAATGGGTGAGAAAAATCCATATAAATTAAAACAAGATTTTGAAGCATATTTAAATGCAATTGACTTTCTTAAATTATTCCAAAAAAAATATAAATATTTAGAAAATATTATTAATAGTGGTGATATGAAAAGAAAATTACAAGATAGTACATTTGATAAAGTTGATATTGAATGGAAAACTGCATTGAATAAATCAGCTGGATTTCCTATATCAAAAATATTAGATATGAGAATTAGAATGACACCATGTGCTAAATTATTAGATCAAATACAACAAAAGATTGAAGAACAATTAAAAGCAATGAGAAATTATTTCGAAAGATTTTATTTTATTTCAAATGATGATTTATTATTTATGTTAGCTAATGCTAAAAGTAGTGAAAGTAGATCTGGAAAAGATGGTATTGAAATGATTAAACCTTATTTATGTAAAATATTTGAAGATATATATGATTTGAAATATGCTGCTAAAGTTGAAGGAACTACTTCAAAATATATTAATGGTATTGTTTCTTTATCAAAGGAAGAATTTATGTTAATGAAAGATTATAAAGAAAAAAAAGTAAAAATTGAAGATGATTTAGAAAAATGGTTAGAAGAACTTGAGAAAAATATTAATGAATGTTTGAAAGAAAAAATGACATATGCATATAAATATTTTGTAGATGTTAAAGAAGAAAATAGACATAAACAATGGTTAGAAAAAATAATAGATGATAAAGATGGAAAACATGAAAAAGAAAAAGAATCTCCAAATATATCACAAACAATAGCAACAATATCTCATGTTAAATTTTGTGAAAATACAGAATTAGCAATTAGAGAATTACCAAAAGAACAAAGTTCCTTAATGGATTGGTATCAAAAAATAGATAAAGCAATATTATCATATTCAAAAATGGTAAATGAAGATTTTGCAAATAATAATCCAAATTTAAGAAGAATAATATCAAATTTAATTACTCATCATGTTCATTATAAAGATATAATGAGAGAATTAGTTGAAGTTGAACCAGGAATTGATGATTTTGAATGGCAAAAACAATTAAGAGCTTATATGGAAGGAGCTGATCCTGGAAGAATGGATGAAAAAAATTTAGTTGTTCGTATTAGACAATTAAAATATCAATTTGATTATGGTTATGAATATTTTGGACCTTCAACTCGTATTGTTATTTCACCTTTAACTGATAGAGTATGGTTAACAATGTCATCTGCTTTACAAATTAAATTAGGATGTTCTTTAGGAGGTCCTGCTGGTACAGGAAAAACTGAAACTACAAAAGATTTAGCTAAATTTTTTGGTATACAATGTATTGTATTTAATTGTTCTGAACAAATTGATTATAAAATTTTAGGTAATATATTTAGTGGTTTATGTAAACATAAATTTGGTGCTTATGCTTGTTTGGATGAATTTAATCGTATTAATGTAGAAGTGTTATCTGTCATTGCAACACAATTATTCAAAATAAGACAAGCTCAATTAACAGGAGCAAAAACAGTTACTATTATGACTGATGCTATTACACTTGTTGGTAAAAGTGGTGTTTTTATTACAATGAATCCTACTTATAGTGGTAGAAGTGAATTACCAGATAATTTAAAAGCTAACTTTAGACCTATTACTATGATGAAACCTGAATTTTCAAAAATTGCACAAGTTAAATTATATTCAGAAGGTTTTAGTGAATCAGATGCTTTAAGTAAAAAATTGTATAAATTATATGAATTAGCAGAACAACAATTAAGTCAACAAGACCATTATGATTTTACTTTAAGAACTCTTGGTACTGTATTATCAATGGCAGGAAATTTAAAAAGAAAAACAAAAAGTGAATTTGGAAAAGAAAAACATGATGAAGATTTAATTGTATTATCAGCATTAAGAGATGCAAACTTCCCTAAATTTATAAGTGAAGATATTAAATTATTTAGAGCACTTTTAAGTGATTTATTCCCAGATATTGAATTAACTGAACCAGTAGTAGAATTTTTTGATCAAGAATTAACAAAAGTAATAGAAGAAAATACTTTAGATCCATCACCATTTACAATGAAAAAATGTCTTCAATTAGTTGATATAGTAAATATTCGTTTAGGTATTTGTTTAACTGGTCCTCCTGGAACAGGTAAATCAACTTGTATTGATTTAGTTCAAAAAGTATGTACAAAAATAAGAACTGAAAATCCAAATTGTGATCCAAGATATAAATTAATTAAAAAATGGGTAATTAATCCAAAATCAATTACAATGGGAGAATTATTTGGAGAAGAAAATGAAGAAAAGAAAATATTTGAATATGGAATTTGTACCAAAAAAATTAAAAAAGCTCTTTTAGATGAAGGAGATGATAAATTCAGATGGGTTGTACTTGATGGACCAATTGATACAAAATGGATTGAAAATATGAATTCTGTACTTGATGATTCTCAAACATTATGTTTAGCAAATGGTGAAAGAATTAAATTAAAAAGTCATGTTAAAGTTCTTTTTGAAGTTGAAGATTTATCAAAAGCTTCACTTGCTACTGTATCAAGATTAGGAGTTATTTATTTAGGACCAAAAGAATTAGGATGGAGACCTTATGCTCATCATTGGATGAAAATTTTCTTTACTGATGAAACAATTTTACCAAAAGAACTTCAATTATATGTTGAACAATTATTTGAAGATAAAGTTGATGATGCAATTGAAAATATTGATGATTTATATTTAACTGGTTGTTGCTTTATTAAACCTTCAATTTCTAGTATGATTGCTTCTTTATGTTATTTCCTTGAATTTTACTTTACAAGAGAACATGGATTTATTGGAAGAGAATGGATTGGTTTAGATAATCAAGAGCAATTAGGTAGATATAAGAAAAAAATTATAATGTGTTTCGCACTTGCTATGGTATGGGGAGTATTTGGTTGTGTTAATAATAAAGGAAGTGCACGTGTTGAATCTTTTATAAGGAATAAATTTGGTGAAATTAAATTAGAAAATTCACAATTAATTATGGAACATTTTTATGATTTCCAAAGAGATGATTATATAAGATTTTCAACTGAATCAGCACAATTCCAATTTGTTAAAGGAATGGCTTTTGCTTCAATATTTGTTCCTACAATTGATACTTTAAGATATTCATTTGTTCTTGATATTTTATTAAATGCTAGAAAAAATGTTTATGTAACTGGTGAAACAGGAACTGGAAAAACAGCAATTATTGAACATATAAATAGAAGATTGTTAGAAACTGAAGAATGGACATTTATTAATATGAATTTCAGTGCTCAAACTTCATCAAAAGAAATTCAAGAAGGTTTAGAAAAGAAATTAGAACAAGAAAAAGGTAAAAAGAGACTTTGGGGAAAAGGAGGTAAGAAATGTTTAGTATTTATTGATGATATAAATATGCCAGAACCAAATGAATGGGGTGCACATCCACCAATTGAATTACTTAGACAATTTTTAGATAGAGGAGGATGGTATGATAGACCTCAATTTTTCTGGAAATATATTTCAAATACTAATATGATTGTTGCTGGAGGACCTCCAATTGGAGGAAGATCACTTTTAACTGGAAGATTTACTAGACATTTCACTTTAGTTTGTTTCCCACAACCAAATAAGCAAGTATTAAATTATATATTTGAAAATATTTTAAGAGGATTCTTTACCACTAATGCATTCGGTGAAGAAGTTAAAAAATATACAATTGAAACAACATCATCAACAATCGAATTATATGAAATTATGTTGAATATTATGAAACCAATTCCATCTAAATTCCATTATATATTTAATTTAAGAGATATTAGTAGAGTATTTCAAGGAATTCTTATGGTTAAAGCTTCACATGTTTCTCAAGCAGAAGTATATATTAAATTATGGTTACATGAAGTTCAAAGAGTTTTCTGTGATAGATTAATTAATGAAGCTGATTTAAAAATAGTAAGAGAAAATATTTGTCAATTACTTAGAAATAAATTTAAAACAAATTGGACTTATGATCAATTATTTAAAACAGGACCTCCAGTTTATTTCTCTGAATTACAAAAAGGACCAATTCCAGATAGACCATATGATTATGTACAAGATCTAAATATATTAAATAAAAGATTAAATGAATTCCTTTCAATATATAATTCAAAGAATAAAACAAATCCATTAAATATAGTTTTCTTTGATTATTTCATAGCACATTTAATTAGAGTTTGTAGAGTATTAAGACAACCAAGAGGTAATATGGTATTAATTGGACATGGTGGTTCAGGTAAGCAAACAGTATGTCAATTAGCATCATTTATAATGACAGGATTTTCAGATAGATTCCATACATTTAGTGCACCAAGAGATTTTAAATTAGAAGAATTTAAAAAGATAATTAAAGACATTATTAAAAAAGCAAATTTCTATCATGTTACATTATTACTTAATGATAATAATGTTGGTCATAATTTCATTTTAGAAAATATAAATAATCTTTTAAATAATGGTGAAATTCCAGGTTTATTAGAAAATGATTATGGAACACCATTAGGTAATTTACAACCAGATATTAATTTAACATATGAACAATTTGTTGAAAATTCAAGAAATAAATTCCATTTATTATTCTGTACTTCACCAGTTGGAGATAATTTACGTATGAGAGTTAGAAAATTCCCAGCATTAATTAATTGTTGTATGCTTGATTGGTTTATGGCTTGGCCACAAGAAGCTTTAATTTCATGTGCAGAAAGAGCATTTAATTTAATTCCTTATGAAAAAGATAAAAAAACGGCTTTAGTTAAATTAGTTGTTGAAGCACATGCTTGTATTGAAGATTTAAGAGATAAATTCTTTAATGAATTCGGTAGGAAAGTTTATATTACACCAAAATCATTTTTGGATATGAATGATATGCTTATTAATTTACTTGAAGAAAAAAAGAAACAAAATGATGAAAAAGTAAATGTATTAAAAGAAGGAACTGATAAATTAGCAAAGACACATACTGAAATTATTCATTTAGAAGAAGAAATTAGAAAATTAGAACCTAAAATTGCAGAAACAGAAAAATTCTTAGAAGAAAAAGTTCGTGTTATAAAAATTAAAAAAGAAGAATTAACAAAACAACAAGGTAAAGTTAATGAAGTATTTATTCAATCAAAAGGAAAAAAGAAAGAAGTAGAACAATTATTAAATAAAATAAATAGTGAAAGAGATGCATGTCAAAGGAAATTTGAAGGTATTAAAGAACAAGTCAAAGAAAAATTATCAAGTGATACATTATCACTTTTTGCAAAAGAAAAAGCAACAAGTGAATTAAAAATTATAGTACCAGAAGCACTTGCATATTTCTTAAAAGGAAAACATACAAATTCATCAGAAAAATCATATGCATATCAAGTATTTGAAGAAAAAAATACAATTTATAAAATTGAAGAAATATTACAAAAAAATTCAATTCCTGATAATGTATTTGAAGAATTTAAGAAATATTTAAATGAAAAAGTTCCAAAAGTTTTTGAAAAATATCATCCAGAATTATCAGATACAGAAGATAAATTAGGTAAATTATCAGAAACACATCAAACATTATATATTTGGGGAAAAGGTGTTGTTGAATTATGGGAAATTGATAAAGAATTAAGACCATTAAAAGAAGAAGCAAAACAAAAAAAAGAAGAATTAGATAAATTAGATGCTCAATTATCAGCATTAAATGAAACACAAAAGAAAATGAAAGAAGAACTTCAACAATTAGAAGATGATAAAAATAAATCTCAAGAAGAAATTGATCAATTACAAACTGATAAAAAAATAAATACAGATAGAAAAAATAATGCATCAAAATTAACAACATTATTAAAAGATGAAGGAATAAGATGGGATGAACAATTAACACAATTAAATGCAAATGAAGGTAATTTCTTAGGTAATATAATAATATCTGCTTTATTTATATCATATTTTTCACCATTTAGTGGTTCATATAGAAAAGATGCTCAAAGCACAATTATGGATTTATGTAGAAAATATAATATTCCATTTAGTAGAAATTATTCTCTTGAAACAATAATGAGTGATCCAGTTGAAATTAGACAATGGACTATGAAAGGTTTACCTAATGATGCTGTTTCAATTGAAAATGCTATTATGTTTAATATAAATCAAAAATATCCTTTATTAATTGATCCACAATTACAAGGTAATCAATGGTTGAAAAATATGTATAAAGGAAAATTAATTATATATAAAGCTGATTGTAAAGAAGAAAATTTAAAAGCTCAATTTGAAGGAATTGGAAATGATTTAATACAAGGTAATTTAACTTTATTAGAAAATGTTGGAGAAACACTTGATACAGTATATTCACCAATTGTAAATCAAAGTACATTCACTGATGATTCAGGTTTATTAAAAATACGATTTAATGGAAATGATAAAGAATTTTCACCAACATTTAAAATGTTTTTCACAACTAAATTAGCAAATCCACATTATCCACCTGAATTTTATATTAAATTAAATATTATTAACTTTACAGTTACACCAAGTGGTTTAAGTGAACAATTATTAAGTGAAGTATTTAAATGTGAAAGAAGAGAAAAATATGAACAAAGAGATAAAATTATTGCTGATATGGGAAGAATGAATGATCAACTTGCTGAATTTAGTAAAGATATTTTAAAGAAATTAGCAGAAATTCCACAAGATAAAATTTTAGATGCTGTTGAATTAATTCAAACTTTAGAAGAAGAACAAGTAGTTTCTAATGAAGTTAATATTAATATGAAAAATAATATTGAAATTGAAAAAGAAACTACTGCACTTAGAAATGAATATGTACCTGTTGCACAAAGAGGTTCTATTTTATTCTTTGTTGTTGCTGATATGTGTAAAATTGATCCGATGTATCAATTTTCTTTAGAATATTTCAAAAAGATATTTATTAATTCAATTATGTATAAAGAAGAAAATTCTCCTGATACAAAAGAAAGAGTTAAATTCCTTGAGAGAAAAATAACTGAAGATATTTATAAAAATATTAAAAGAGGAATTTTTGAAAGTCATAAAACTATTTTTTCATTTTTAATTGATGTTAATATTAGAAAAGATAAAGGTGAAATAACAGATGATGAATTTTCATTCTTTGTTAAAGGACCACCACAATTTGATACAAGTGAATATCCTGAAAATCCAGATCATAAATATTTCTCAGAATTCCAATGGAATTCATTATTATATTCTGAACAGAAATTTAAATTAGAAGGTTTATCAAAAGTGACATGTAATAAAGTTAATAATTTAAGAGAAACAATTGGAAAAATTGAAGATTTAAAAGAATCATTTGATAATATAATGAAAGATTTATTATCTGGAGTAAATGGAATGGATGAAATATATAAAAAGAACTTTATGAAATTAATTTTAATGAAAATCTATCGTCCTGAAAAATTACTTTATTTTGTTAAAAAAATAGTAGAAGATGATTTAGGTGAATTATTCATTGATACAAGTCCATCAAGACTTGAAGAAGTTTATCATGAAAGTGATTGGAAAACACCAATTATATTTATTTTAAGTAAAGGTGCAGATCCAACAAATGAATTTTTATTATTTAAAGATAGATTTGAGAAAATAAGAAAAGAACAATTTGAAGAAGAACAAAGAAGACTTGAAAGACAAAAAGAAATAGAAAGACAAGAAGCATTATTAAGAGCACAAGAAGAAGAAAATGCAGAAGCAGAAGAAGGTGAAGAAGGAAGAGAAAAAGTAGAAGGTGAAGAAGGTGAAGTACATCATGAAGAAGAAGATAAAAAAGAAGAAGTTGAACAAGAAGAAGAAAAAAAAGAAGAAGAAAAAAATAATCAAGATAATAATAATAATAATAATAACAATAATAATGTAAATGATGAAAATGGAGAGAATCAAAATGGAGAAGGAGTTGAAGGTGAAGGAGGAGAAAATGAAGAACCAGTAAATTCATATGAATTCCAAACAATAATAATTTCATTAGGTCAAGGACAAGAAGAAGAAGCAAAGAGAGCAATATTAAATGATGGTATTAAAAATGGTTCATGGGTACTTTTACAAAATTGTCATTTATTTACTTCATTTATGCCAGATTTAGCAACAATAGTACAATCATTATCTCAAGATTATACTGATATTCCAAGTGAAATTATTCCTTCAACTACTAATAATAATGTTAATAATAATAAACATGACAAACATGATAAACATGAAAAAGATAAAATTCAAGTACAAGATAATTTAGTTAATCCTAATTTCAGATTATGGTTAACTAGTATGCCTGTTTCTACTTTCCCTGTTTCTATATTACAAAATTCACTTAAGTTAACTACTGAACCACCAAGTGGAATTAAGAGTAATATGAAAAAGTTATTTGATGATTTAACTGAAGATAAAACTGAACCTATTCAAAAACCATTTGATCCTTCTAATAAAACTCCTGAAGAAATTAAAAAAGAAGAAGAACAAATTGCAAAAGATAATAAAATTAAAAAACAACACTTTACTAAAATTTTATATTCATTATCTTTATTCCATGCAGTACTTCAAGAAAGAAAGAAATTTGGTCCAATTGGTTTTAATATAAGATATGATTTTAATCAAAGTGATTTTGATACATCATCACAATTAGTAAATATATATTTAAGTGAAGCTGATGTAGATTATGTACCATGGGATTCAATATTATATTTAATTGGTGAAGTTACATATGGAGGTTCAATTACAGATGAAACTGATCGTATTGTTATGAATAGTACATTACTTAAATTTATAAATGAAAATTTATTTGAAAAGGAAAAAGATGCAAATGGTAATGATACAGATGTAGAAATGAAATTTGTTTTTGGACATTATGAAATACCAGCATATACTTCATTAGAACCTTATCAAAAATATATTAATACATTACCTTCTTTTGATGATCCTGATATTTTTGGTTTGAATGATAATGCTAATATTGTATATGAATTAAAGGAATCATCAGCATTATTAGGTAATTTAACTAGTGTTTTACCAAAAGAATTATCAAGTAAAAAACCAGGAGCAAAAAGTGCAAATGAAATAGTTTTAGAAATAATATCAAATATTGCATCAGAACAATTTGAAGAAATTGATAAAAAATCAAGAAATAAAATCCATGATAAAATTTATGATAATGATTTAAAGCATCCATTAACAATAGTTCTCTTCCAAGAAATAGATAAATACAATAATTTAATAGTTCGAATAGAAGCAAC
>JAEEGK010007063.1_pt1 | contig 26840 bp, 19 predicted proteins | sample 8958771 | NCBI WGS metagenome assembly JAEEGK01 (sample SAMN16246547, study PRJNA631951) | gut metagenome | biome: gut microbiome; feature: rumen; material: SC-attached | host: Bos | place: Iran: Karaj | collected 2018-10 | reverse complement strand
TGGTTGCGGGGTTGCGGGGGTCGTCTTCCGGGATTCCAGCCTCGACTTTTCCTACGAGGTCGGCTCCCACGTCAGCGGCTTTAGTGTAGATACCTCCGCCGACACGTGCGAACAACGCCTGGGTAGAAGCACCCATACCGAACGTCAGCATCGTAGTGGTGATGACGATCAGTTTCTGGGTTCCGTCGATATCGACGAAACGGTTGAGGATCAGATACCACAAAGCGATATCCAGCATACCGAGGCCTACAACTGTGAGACCCATCACGGCGCCGCTTCTGAATGCGACTGTCAGGGCCTTGTTAAGCGACTTGGTTGCAGCGTGCGCGGTACGTGACGACGCATAGGTTGCAGATTTCATTCCGAAGAAACCGGCAAGACCGGAGAATATACCTCCGGTGAGGAAAGCGAAAGGAACCCAGTTGTTCTGAACGTGGAGTCCGTAAGCCAGGAAGGCAAAGAATACGGCAAGACATATGAACACGATGATCACGACTTTATACTGCTGGCGCAGATAAGCCATCGCACCTTGTCTTATGTACATTGCCACTTGTTTGATGCGGTCAGTACCCTCATCTTCACGCTTCATCGTTCTGTAGAAGAAGAAAGCAAAACAAAGAGCTATGATAGATGCAGCGGGTACAAACCAGAAAATGGCTGGTACGTGTTGCATAATGAATATGTTTTAAAGAACAGTGGTTTTGAAAAACAAAAAATTCACTTTGCAATTTAATCAAAAAAATCGGGAATTCCTATAGTTCGGGACATAAAAAAATCGGCTCAGCGCCGATTTTTTTTAAAATTATGTCAAAAACTACTGTTCAGTCTTCGGCGGCTCCGGAATTGACAGCACCGCGTCGAGTGCTTTGTGAGGAGTGAGGTCCCTGTTGAAAAGCAGAGGATAGTTTGTCCTTCTTGGTATGGGAGAACCGTTTTTCCAGGAAGCCCCGTCGTGCAGGCCCCAGAAGGTCACACGGTCTATCTGGTCGCGGTGGTTGTAGAAAATCCTGAACAGTTCCTCATACCTTGCAGCCAACTGGTCCTCAACCTCGGCGGGAAGACCTTCCTTGTAAGGATCCAGAAATTCTTCGAACTCCTCAAGCTGGTACTGTGGATCCTGAAGCGACCGGCCGATAACCTGTCCTTCCTTAGAAATGGGAAGCACATCCACGTCAATCTCGGTGATCATTACTTTGACCCCGAGCTCGGCAAGCTGGTCGATAGCCTCTTCGATATACTCATTCTTGGGATAGTTGAGTCCCCAGTGAGCCTGGATGCCGACACCGTCGACCTTGAGACCATCTGCACGCAACCTGCGGACGAGGTTGACCACTCCTTCCAGTTTTGAAGGCCTCCAGACGTTGAACTCGTTATAATAGAATTCGGTGCCTTCAGGAGCATATTCATTTGCGAACTGGAATGCAAGCTTTGCCACCTCATAGCCGTCGCCTCCGAATGCGTGCACCCAGCCAAGGTCGCGGAAGCCGCCGTCCTCGGCAACTATTTCATTCACTACATCCCAGGCATCCACCCTTCCTGCGAAGTGTGTAACAACAGTCTCGATGTAGCTGCGCAGTGTCTCAACAAGCTCCTCACGGCTCTTGGGAGTGCCGTCGGGTCTTGTCCAGAAAAATTCCGGAGTCTGGTTGTGCCAGCAAAGAGTGTGGCCAAGCACGAACATTCCGTGTGCCTTGCCATAATCCACATAGGCGTCAGCAGGGCCGAAGTTCCACACATCAGGACCGGGATGCAGGCTCTCGGGCTTCATGGCATTGTCAGGGGAGATTGCGTTGAAATGCTTTTCAAGAAGTTCCTGGGCCTGCGCATTGCGGCCGCTTATCGTCATAGGGCTGATTGCACAACCGATTTTGAAACTGTCGGCATATGCATCTTTGAGAGAGTCAGGCTTCGGAGCTGATGTTTGACACGAAAAAGACAGAATACCTGCAAGTGCAAGGAGGAATATAGCTTTCGTTCTCATAGTTAAAGAGTTTTGGCAAATATACCACTTCGCCGGCTATCTGCAAACCCTTTTATCCTTCAAGCCTGTCAAGATTGCGGTATTGGACCGCCTCGGATATTGATTCAAGGGAAATGTCCTTGTCACCGGCGAGGTCCGCTATGGTCCTGGCCAGTTTCAGCACCCTGCCATACGCTCTTGCAGACAGGCCCAGTTTGTCAATCAGCCTGCATAGGAACTCCTTTTCGTTGCTGCCTGTCTTGCAGTACCTGGTTATCATCTCGGCATTCATCCGGGCGTTGGTGAAAACCCCGTTCTCCCCCCTGAACCTTTCTGACTGGATCTTCCGTGCCCTTCTCACCCGTTCTGCAATCGCCGCACTCGGCTCTGCCCCGTCATTTGCTGTCAGGTCTTCAGCCGGAACTCTTTCAACGTATATGTGCATATCGATCCTGTCCATCAAAGGGCCCGATATCCGCGCCTTGTAATTGTCCACCATAGTCTGGGTGCAACGGCAGCGGCCCGAAGGATCTCCATAGTAGCCGCAGGGACAGGGATTCATAGAGGCCACCAGCATATAGGAGCAGGGATATTCAATCCTGTAGCGGGCTCGGCTGATCACTATTCTGCCATCCTCCAGCGGCTGACGCAGCAGGTCGAGAGTCACCTTGCTGAACTGGGCTATCTCATCCAGAAACAGGACTCCGTTATGTGCGAGCGAGATTTCACCCGGAAGTGCGTCAGGCCCGCCGCCGAGCAAAGACACCCTGCTGGCACTGTTGTGAGGCATCCTGAACGGTCTGGTCCTTAGAAGGCCGTAGCTGCCGATGGACTTTCCTGCCACCGAATATATCTTGCTGGTCTCTATGGATTCCTCCGTTTCCATAGGAGGCAGGATCGAAGGCAGGCAGCTGGCCATCAATGTCTTGCCGCATCCAGGGCTTCCTATGAGAATAATATTGTGCCCTCCCGCAGCAGCAATCTCAAATCCACGTCTGGCGTGCTGCTGCCCCTTTACCACCCTGAAATCGGGACAGGAAACGGCTTTGCCGGGCATTTCCCTTTCGTTATCGCGCCTGCGCATCAGCAATTCGCCGTCATCCTCTTCTTTCAGTATCCGCAGGACATCCGCCAGGCACTTCACACCATAAATCCTGACACCTTCGATATCTACGGCTTCCTTTGCAGATTCATATGGCAGCACGCAGCCTTCAAATCCGTTGTCCCTGGCATAGACCGTAACAGGCAATGCCCCGGGCACATCCCTGATGGAACCGTCGAGGGCCAGCTCCCCCAGAAACAAATGGCTCTTGAGTCTGGAAGGTTCAGTTTCAGTTATTGCGCATATGAGAGTCACGGCAATGGCCAGGTCGAAAGATGAACCTTGCTTCTTTATGTCCGCAGGAGCGAGATTGATGATGATTCTCTTACCGGGAACGCGGTATCCATAGCTGCGGATGGCCGTTAGCACCCTGGTAAGGCTTTCCCTCACCGCACTGTCGGGCAGGCCTACCAGCTGGATGCCGATGCCTGCGGAGATGTCGGTTTCAACTGTGATTGCAACCACTGTCAGACCGAGACAGGTCGCACAATAAGTCTTGCAAAGCATAGCTTTTTTGCTGCCAAGTTAGAGTATCGGCAAGCAAAAAAGCGGGCAGAAAACAACCGTGGATACCGATTTTTCCGATTACTGAAAGAGATACGCGATTCTGTATTTCATGCCACGTCATATTCTGGCATTGCACCATTGCGGGAGCAGACAAACGCGGAAATCCGGTTGGCGACACGGTGGCAGTCCTCAATGGAGTCTCCTCTGAGATATGAATAGACAAATGCCGCAGTGAACGAGTCTCCTGCACCAACAGTGTCAGCAATCTTGACTTTGGGACATTCGACGCTGTACCTGGCATCGGGAGTGATCACTTCGCTGCCGTCCGCACCTTTGGTGAGGATCACAAGGCGCAGACCATACAAACTTATGAGTGAAAGGCAGGCCTGCGCGGGAGACGGTCCAAGCCCCAGCAGTTCCGACACAACTCCGATCTCCTCGTCATTGATCTTGAGGATATCCGAAACACGAAGTGAATCTTCTATGATCTCCCGACTGTAGAAATGCTGCCGCAGATTGATATCATATACCTTGAGGCTGTCCGAAGGCATATCGGCAATGAAACTCATAACGGTGGCCCTGGTGACGGGATTCCTCTGGGCCAGAGTGCCGAAGCACACGGCGGCAGCCTGCGAGGCCAGTTCCTTCATCTCAGGAGTATACGGAACATTGTCCCAGGCCACGTCTTCGACGATGGTGTACTGTGGCACTCCGCGGCCGTCCAGGTCGACGTGTACCACACCCGTAGGATGGTCCACCTCCGGAAGTACGGCCTCCAGCTTCTTGGAAGCCAGAATGGATTTCACTTCCTCCCCCAGTTTGTCTTTACCTATGGCACTTACGGCGACACCGCGGCCGCCCAGACGGCACACGTGATATGCGAAGTTTGCGGGAGCTCCACCAAGCTGCGCACCGGCTGGCAGAAGGTCGAAAAGGATTTCTCCTATTCCTACTATCGGTCTTTCCATCTTGCTATGCTTTATCGGTTTTGAGGAATCTGTACGCAAGGAATATCATATAGATGACTCCCAGACTTATGACTGCTACCGAGCCCACCTGCGAGCCGATGGCATCGGAGAGGGCGCCCATAAGGATGGGGAAAATGGTACCTCCTATGAGGCCCATTATCATCAGTCCGGACATTTCGTTCTTTCGTTCAGGCATAAACAGCAGGGCTTTGGAGAATATCATTGAGAACATATTGGAGTTTCCATATCCTACCAGGGCAATGGCTGCGTAGATGCCGGCCTTGCTTTGGCATACGAACAGCCCGATCATCGAAAGAATCATCAGCACTACGCTGAGGGCGAAGAACTTGCGCAAGTCCCACTTGGCCAGGATAAGTGAGCCGGTGAGACAACCGATGGTCCTGAAGAGGAAATACACGCTTGTAGCAATAGCGGCTTCGGTGAGCGGAATGCCAAGCCTCTCCATAAGTATCTTGGGCGCGCAGGTATTCACTCCCACATCGATGCCCACGTGAGCCACGATGCCGAAGAAAAGCATCAGCACGGCCGAGATGCCAAGAAGTTTCAGAACATCCTTGAACTTGGAAGTCTTCTCTGCAGGAGCGTCTTCTTCTACCTTCGTGAGCCAAACGTAGATTGTAGCTATTATGCCGATTACCAGGAATGTGCCGTATAGTATTCTCCAATTGCCGAAATGCACTGCAGCCCAGCTGGCGATCAGCGGAGCGCTGAAAGAAGCTATGGCCTTGACAAACTGCCCGAAGGTCAGTGAACTGGCCAGCCTGTCACCTTTCACCACGCAAGAAATGAGGGGGTTGAGGGACACCTGCATAAGGGTGTTGCCGATGCCAAGCAGGCAGAAAGAGGCAAGCATCACCGGGTAATTGTAGCCGCACAACGGCAGCACAAGTGCCGCTGCGGTCACGATGAGGCTGAGCACCACGGTCCTGCGTTTGCCGATACGGTTCATCAGAAGGCTTGTAGGCACAGAAAGGAAAAAGAACCAGAGGAACACCATCGACGGCAGGAAATTGGCCATAGTGTCGCTCAGGTTGAAGTCCGCTTTCACATAGTTGGTGGCAGTGCCCACCATATCCACGAAACCCATTGCGAAAAAGGCGAACATTATAGGGACAAGCTTGCCGATATTGCTTTTGTTGTTTTCCATATACTGTATTTGGATTATGTCAGTGAAGTTAGGCATACTTCACCGGAGTTACAAATAAAACTGCCCGGCGGCAAGCGTCGGGCAGCATATTTATCGTGTTTGCCAGATTCTACAGGTTGAACCTCAAGCCGGCCTCAAGACTGAACATAAGAGGCTGCTCGGTGCGTATGCTCTTGGGCTGTCCGCAGTCGAAGTAGTATGATGCGGACGGGTCGATGAAGAGCGATATCGGCTTTGCGATCCGGTACTCCAGGCCCACGCCTGCATTTGCTGACCACTGAAGTCCCGCAGCGTCCTGGTTCATCGAATAGTCGCCGAAGATAAACTTGGCGGAAATGGCCTTGTCGACGGCACCGCCGGCACGTCCATAGACCGTAAGCCTTCCTTCGCGGATGAAATCATAGTAAATTGAAGCGGTTACACCCATATAGTGCAGACGTGAAATCGTGGTGGGGTATTTCACCTTGTTCACCATTGAACTGAATTCACGCTGCAGATAGGTGTAGTTGACGCCGGCTCCGAGAGACACCTTTTCCGCAATGGGAAAACGCATCTGGACGCCGAATGACAGGGGAATCGAATATGAGGATTCCGACAGCTCTTCAATCACGTTGCCGCCGGACTTGCCCGATGCGGAAGCGCTGTGCGAAGGAGCCATCTGGTATACGAAACCTTCAGGACTTGCTACCCCTGAAACATTTGATGATATGGTGAGGCTTGCGTGTGTGCCGGGTTTTGAAACTTCATCGTCTTCGAAAAGATAGAAATCATCCATCAGGCCAGTGCCGGAAGGAGTGCGGCCGGCAGTAGTATTCCTAGAAGGCTGACTTGCGGGCTTAGCGGACTCCCGGGGCTCTTGAGGGGCGACAGGAGCGGCATTTTCTTCAAGTGCCGGGACGGGCTCAGACGCATTCTCCGTCATTGCCTCGACTACTTTGGCCACCTCTGAGGGCAGAACCTCGGCGACGGCAGCTCCGGAACGGAGAGCCTTGATCTGGTCTGCTATCGAAGGGATGTCCTGCACGTCGGCAGAAGTTTCAAGTTCTTCGGGAACGGCGGCCTCGGCCACAGTGACTGCCGGAGCAGACTGGAGCTGTGAGGGAGCGTCATTGCCGTTGAAGAGGAAGAGGCCGAGGGCGACGCAGGCTGCTGCGGCCACGGCTCCGTAAACATAACGCAGTACGACCCTGCGACGGTCCATCCTGGCCAGTCTGGCCGCAATGCCGTCCCACAGCGAATCATCCACTTCGCACTCAAAGCCCTGAAGCTTTTCCCTGATGATCTGGTCGAACTGTGAATCAGTCATATTTTTCATTAGTCTTTATCTTGCTCTGGAGCCACGCGCGAGCCCTGCTGAGCTGCGAGCGAGACCCTCCTACCGTTATCGAGAGCATATCCGCAATCTCATCGTGCGAATAGCCCTCTATTACGTAAAGGTTGAAAACCGTCCGGAAACCGTCCGGCATCGAACTTACCAGCCTGTATATCTCGTCAGCCCCTATTTTTTCAAGGGTATTGCTCTGCACCATCTGCATCGCCTGCGAATCCTCGATATTGTCTGAGAATTTCAGGGCGTCGTTGCGGCGCAACTGCATCAGGGCGGTGTTTACGAATATCTTGCGCGCCCATCCTTCGAACGAGCCTTCGTTCTTGTAAGTCGATATCTTATCAAACAACGTAACAAAGCCATCTTGAAGAACGTCTTTCGCCACTTCCCTGTCCTTCATATACCTTTGGCACAAAGATAGCATACTGGGAGCCAGGAAATCATAGAGCCCTCGCTGGGCCCTCGGATCGTGCCTCCTGCATCCTTCTATGAGTGACTCAAGGTGGTTCTTCACAAGGCTACTTGATTAATGATGCAAATTTACTCCAAAATGCTGCATTCAATAGTTATTTTTTGTCGGATTAATTAATTTTGCGAACAGAGTTTGAACATGAAATTCATCAGAAAGATATTTCTTGCATCCTTGTTCCTTTTCACGGGAATCTTTGCCAGCGCTCAGTCCCAGGCCTATTTCAGTGCCCTTGAAGCGTACAATTCAGGCAACAGGGAAGCCGCCTACAACCAGTTCAGGAGCCTCGTGCAGGCCGAACCCGAAAACGATGCCGCCTACTACTATCTGGCCATCTTGTCGGAAGACTCACTGGAAAGGGAAGCCAATTTCAAGAAAGCCATAGCTCTCGATCCCGGCAATTTCTGGTACAAATACGGACTTGCATCCGACTATATGGGCAACCGTGACGCAGACAAGGCCCTCGAGATATTCGAGGAACTGATCGAGGAATATCCCAAGAGGACATCGCTCTACTATGACGTGGTGAACATATATATGGCCAAAGGATACAGCGACAAGGCAATGGAAGCCCTGGACGTAATCGAAGGCCAGACCGGCAAGAGCGAGCCCCTCGCGATGGCCCGTATGCAGGTATATATGCAGAAGGGCGAGCAGAAGCAGGCTTTCGATTTCCTGCACGAATACTACAAGGAATACCGTTCTCCCCGTCTCGCCTGCATCCTTGCGGACTATTACGCCGGACTCTTCCAGGAGGAGGAAGCCCTCCGATATTATGAGGAAGCCCTTGCGATGGATCCCGACTGCGTGGAGGCATCCTACGGAGCCGCTCACGTCTACCGTTCGAAAGGACAGTACGATATGTACTTCAGCAACATCGGCGACTTCATCAAGAGCGGGTATGTCCCCGCTGAAGACAAGGTGCAGTATATGCAGGAGCTTCTCGGCAGCGGACAGTTCGCACAGGTATTCGCTCCCCAGATCGACTCCCTGATGACCGAGATGTACCTCTCAAGCCCCACCGACAGCACCATAACGGGACTGGCAGCGGCCTATTACTACCAGACAGGCCAGGTCGACAAAGCTCTTACCGTCTATGAAACCATAATGGAGGAGTCTCCCGAGGATATGAGCGCAGCCTTCACCCACTGCCTTATATATTATTATGCGGAGGACTGGGACAATGTCGTCAAGTACGCCACGGCCGCGATCCAGCAATTCGACGAACCGCTGGACTTCCTGCAGCTGCGCGGCATAGCCTTCTGGAGGCTGTCGCAGTTCGACAGTTCGGCGGAAGACTACCAGACGCTGCTGGCGATGGCTCCGAAGGACAGTGCCGTCTCGCTCAGCTGCTATTCCGCACTGGGAGACCTCTCGCATCAGGCAGGCGACGCGAAACAGGCCTATAAGTATTATGACAAGGCACTGCGGATCAATCCCGACTACGCTCCGGTGCTCAACAACTACGCATATTACCTGACAAACGGCTACAACCAGCCGTTGAAGAGGCCCGACGCTACCTTGCGCAAGGCAATGTCAATGAGTCTCAAGACCATCCAGCAGGAGCCGGACAACCCCACGTATGTCGATACTTATGCGTGGCTGCTCCACCTTGTCGGAAGGGATGTAGAAGCCAAGGCGATGTTCAAGCACGCAATGCTCTACGGCGGCAAGGAAAGCAAGACTATCCTGGAACATTACGCCACCGTCTTGTCGACCCTGGGCGAGAACGACCTGGCGAACGTATATTTCAAGCAGGCAGAAGCATTACCGGACGAATAGCGTGAAAAGACTCCTGGCCATCATCCTGATAGTTACAGCGACCGTCTTCGAGGCGGGTGCGCAGGATGTATCGGCACAGCGGGAAGCCAAGCGCAAACTCGAGGAGGAGATCGCCTTCATCGACAACCAGCTCAAGAACATCATCAACCGGCAGAAGGCCAGCACCCAGCAGCTCACCATCGTGCAGCGCCAGGTCAGCAACCGCAAGAAGCTCGTAGATGAAGCCGATGCGGAAATCCGCGTCCTCCGCACCCAGATCAACAGCGCCACAGCCGAGATCAACGCTCTGCAGGCCAACCTCGACACCCTCCAGTATTACTACAACGACCTTATCTACAATGCCTACAAAAACCGCGACAACAAAGTGTGGTTTATGTACATCCTCGGCAGCGAGAACATAGGCCAGGGATACCGTCGCTTCGCTTACCTCGGCAATCTTTCGGAATCAGCCAACGCCCAGGCCGACAACATCCTGCTCACACAAGCACAGCTGAAGAAAGAGAAGGCCAGGCTCGACTCGCTGGTGGCAGTCGCCACCGCAACCAGGCAGCAGAGACAGCGCGAATACGACAATATGAAGGCTGACGAGCAGAAGTCCCGTTCGCTCGTAAACAGCCTCAACAAGAGCAAGAACCAATACACCAAAGACCTTCAGGCCAAGAAGAAACAGGTGGAAGCCCTGAACAGGGAGATTGAGCGCATCCTCAAGAAAGAGGTAAGCTCCCAGAAAGCCGAAACTATAGACTATACCCTTGCCGGCCGTTTCGAAGACAACAAGGGCAAGCTGCCGTGGCCGGTTCAGGGTGTCATCACAGGCCGTTTCGGCAATCACACCCATCCGGTCTACAAGAACATCCAGTTACCTACAAACAACGGCATAGACATAACGGCAGCCCGCAATGCTGCAATCAAGTGCGTCTTTGACGGCACGGTCAAACAGGTACTCGTAATGCCCGGCTACAGCCAGTGCGTCCTGGTTCAGCACGGAACCTACTACACATTCTACTGCCGTCTGGGCAAAGTTTCCGTGAAAGCAGGGCAGAAAATCAAGGCTGGAGACACCCTCGGCACCCTCGATGTGACTGACGATGCATCAGTACTGCATTTCCAGATCTGGAAAGGCACCGACAAGCAGAACCCCGAAAGCTGGCTGAGAAAATAGCTAACTCAGCATCTCCTTGAGATACTGTCCCGTATAGGATGCGGGATTGGCGGCGACTTGCTCGGGTGTGCCTTCTGCCACGATGCGACCGCCTTCTCTGCCGCCTTCGGGTCCCATATCGATCAGATAGTCGACGCTCTTGAGCACGTCCAGGTTGTGTTCGATGATAAGAACAGTGTTGCCCTGGTCGACAAGCTTCTGCAGCACTTCCAGCAAATTATTTATGTCGTCGAAATGCAAGCCTGTGGTGGGCTCGTCAAGCAGATACAGAGTGTTGCCGGTACTCTTGCGGGCAAGTTCGGCGGCAAGCTTGACTCTTTGGCTTTCACCGCCGCTGAGAGTCGTCGAAGGCTGGCCGAGACGTACATAGCCCAGGCCCACGTCAACCATAGCCTTGAGTTTGGGATAGATGAAAGGATTGGACTGGAAGAATTCGGCCGCTTCCGAAATGGTCATATCCAGCACGTCGCTGATGTTCTTTCCTTTATAATGGACGGCAAGAGTGTCGGGCTTGTAGCGTTTGCCGCCGCATTCCTTGCAGGTAACGTGTGCGGGCGGGAGAAAATGCATCTCAATTTCCTGGATTCCGGCACCCTTGCATACCTCGCAGCGGCCCGACTTGACATTGAACGAGAAGCGGTTGGCCTTGAAGCCTCTGATCTTGGCGTCTGGAGTCTGGCCGAAGAGTTCGCGGATGGCCCCGAACACATTGGTATATGTGGCTGGGTTGCTGCGTGGAGAGCGGCCAATAGGAGACTGGTCCACCTCTATCACCTTGTCGATATTCTCTACACCTTCTATCGAGTCGTAGGCAAGCGGCCTGGCCAGTGAACGGTAGAGCCTCGACGAGAGGATAGGCATCAGGGTTTCGTTGATGAGCGACGACTTTCCGCTGCCGCTCACTCCACTGACCCCTATAAAACAGCCAAGAGGCAGCGTCAGATCCACATCCTGGAGATTGTTGCCACGGGCGCCGTGGAGTTTCAGCGTGAGTCCGTTTCCTGTACGGCGGACATTGGGCACGGCTATGCTCTTGCGCCCGAGCAGATAGTCTATCGTCATGCTGTCCCCTTCCGGCACAGACTTTATCTTCGACGGCTCTCCGTTGTAGAGCAACTCGCCGCCCATTTCTCCGGCTCCGGGGCCGAGATCCACCAGCCAGTCGGCATTCTCCATCATCTCGCTGTCGTGCTCTACAACCATAACGGAATTGCCTTCGTCGCGCAGCTTCTTGAGAGAATCTATAAGCTTGCGGTTGTCCCTTTGGTGCAGGCCGATGGAAGGCTCATCGAGGATGTAAAGTACATTCACGAGCTTGGACCCTATCTGTGTGGCAAGCCTTATGCGCTGGCTCTCACCGCCGCTGAGGGTCGATGTAGCGCGGTCGAGCGACAGATAGCCCAGCCCAACTTCTTTCAGGAACCCAACCCTGTCGGTCAGTTCCTTCAGGATGTCGTTGGCTATGATCATCTGGGTCGGCGACAGCTTGCCGGGCAGAGCCACAATCCAGTCGTAGAGTTCCGAGATGTCCATCGCAGACACCTGGGCTATGTCAAGCCCTGCAATCTTGAAGTTCAAGGCCTCTTTTTTCAACCTTGTGCCGTTGCAGACAGGACAAACAGTCATATTCATGAAGTTGTCCTTCTTCTCCAACGATTCCTCGCTCTCCTCACCTGTGATACGGGTTCGGGCCAGGACTCCGTCGAAGGTCACCATCTGGTCGGTCGGGCCGCTGCCAACCCTGAACAGCTCCTGCGAGCCATAGAGTATGGTGGAAAGGGCCTGTGTGGGAATATCTTTTATGGGGTCGTGAAGCGAGAATCCGTATTTGCGGGCTATGGACTCCAGCACTTCGAAGGTGGAGTTGCTCCTCATGCTGCCGAGGGAGACAATTCCTCCGTCAGCAATCGAAACCCTGTCATCGGGGATGACCTTGTCCATATCGATCTGGGCCACGACACCAAGACCGTTGCAATGGGGACAGGCGCCCTGCGGAGAATTGAACGAAAAGGTATAGGGAGCCGGCAGCGCGAACGAGATGCCTGTATCGGCACAGATGAGGTTCTTGCTCAGGAATCTGAGGCCTCCTTCACCGTCCATCCTCAGAAGCGCGATGGAACCCTTGCCCTGTGACAATGCGGTGACGACCGAAGAGCGGATGCGCTTGCGGTCCTCACCGTTGGGAACCAGCTTGTCGACCACAAGTTCGATGAAGTGGGTCTTGTAGCGGTCGAGCGGCTCCACGTCGCGCAGGTAGCATATCTCGCCGTCGATGCGCACCTGTGAATATCCACGCTTGACAAGCTGTTCGAAGAGGTCCTTGTAGTGTCCCTTGCGACCCTTGACTATCGGAGCGAGCAGAAGCAGCTTCTGACCTTCATACTCGTTGATTATCAGGTCGACTATCATATCGTCGGTATACTTGACCATCTCCTTTCCGGTGGCCGGGGAATATGCCGTCGATGCGCGGGCATAGAGCAGACGGAAGAAATCGTAGATTTCGGTCATCGTGCCCACTGTGGAGCGGGGGTTGCGTCCGGTGGTCTTCTGCTCTATGGCGATGATGGGGCTCAGGCCGCGTACGTCATCGACCTGGGGGCGCTCCATTATGCCCATAAACTGACGGGCATAGGGAGACAGGGTGTCCATATATCTTCTCTGGCCTTCGGCATAAATCGTGTCGAAGGCGAGCGACGACTTGCCGCTTCCGGACAGACCGGTGACTACGACCAGCCTGTCTCTCGGAATCTTGAGAGATATATTCTTAAGATTGTGCGACCTGGCACCCGTAATCTCTATGAAATCCATATTATCGCAGGTAAGGATTGGACCTCAACTCATTTCCTATCGTAGTGGAATATCCGTGACCGGGATATACAGCGATATCCTTGTCCATTCTCTTGAATTTTTCGAGAGATATGAGCATATCCTCCTCACCGCTCTCCTCGAAATCAGTACGGCCGATGCTGCCTTCGAAAAGAGTGTCACCGGTAAAGATCAGCTTCTCTTCCTTCTCCAGATAACACACGCCGCCGTTTGTATGGCCGGGAGTGGCCACCACGGTGAAGGTGAAGCCGGCATAGGAAAGCACATCTCCGTCACAGACATAGCGGAAGGACACCTTGTCTGTCGGCAGATATTCCAGCCCGAACAGGTTGGTGTACTGCCTGAGCTTCGACAGCAGGTCGATGTCACCTGCGTTCATAACAGCCTCTATGCCGTATTTTTCAGCAAAATATGCCAGGGAGAGCACGTGGTCGAAATGGCCGTGCGTAAGCAGGATGCAGACCGGTTTGAGACCTTCTTCGGCGATATATCCGTCAACCCGTGCGCGCTCGCGTTCGTTCTGGCAACCGGGATCCACTATCACACATTCACCGCTTTGCGATGAAAGGACGTAAAGACATTCCCTCAGGGAGTTGACGTAAAAAGTTTTTATCTCGCGCATTTTAGCCTCCGGGTTTTTCACAAAATTACGAAAAGAGTTTGTAAATTTGTGTTTAACCTTATACAAACGTACCTCGCCATGCACATTGCGATAGCCGGTAACATAGGCAGCGGAAAGACCACCCTGACCCAGCTTCTTTCTAAGCACTATCATTGGACAGCCAGATTCGAACCCGTGGATTTCAATCCCTATCTGGCGGATTTCTACGAGGATATGGAAAGGTGGTCGTTCAACCTGCAGATATATTTCCTCAACAAGCGTTTCCGCGACATCGTGGAAATAAGCCAGAGCAAGGACGTCATCATCCAGGACCGCACCATCTACGAGGATGCCTGCATCTTCGCACCCAACCTCCACGACATGGGACTGATGTCGAGCCGTGACTTCGACAACTATCAGGAGCTGTTCGAGCTTATGATCTCGCTGGTGAGGCCGCCTGACCTGCTGATCTATCTGCGCAGCAGCATTCCCAACATCGTCAACAACATCCACAAGCGCGGCCGCGAGTATGAGAACAGCATCCGCATTGACTATCTCACCGGCCTTCACGAGCGCTACGAGAAGTGGATCAGCGAATACAATGACGGCAAGCTGCTAATCGTGGATGTCGACCGTCTCCGCTTCGGTGAGAACGTCGACGACTTCAATACAGTAACAGACATGATCGACGCCCAGTTGCACGGACTATTCTGATCGTTTCACTATATCTGGCATAAATGGTATCAAAAATTATCCTGATCCTGATCTTCTGCATCGCCCCGGCCTTAGTTCTGTGGCTGTGCAAGAAAGTTCCCTTCTTCGGCAAGATCGGGCCCATCCTCATCCTTTACATCCTTGGCGTGATCATCGGCAACCTGCCGTGGATCAACGAAGGCAACTATCCCCTCAAGGACACCCTGACCTCAGTGCTCATCCCACTGGCCCTCCCTATGATGCTTTTTGCGTGCGCCATCACGCGCGACAGCCTGAGGGGCATCTTCCGCTCACTGATTGCGGGCCTGATAGCCATAATCGTATCAATATTCCTAGGATACTGGCTCTTCGGAAGGCATATCGGAGCACAGGGTCCTGAGATCGCAGCGCTTATCACAGGCTGCGAGACAGGAGGCACTATCAATATGGCATCGCTTCAAGCAATGCTTGGCGTGTCCAGCGAGACGTTCGTGCTGCTCAACAGCTATGACATGATCGTCTGCTTCCTGTATTTCATTTTCCTGCTGAGCATCGGCATCCGCCTGTTCCGCAAGTTCCTCAAGATCGATCCGAAAGACAGAAAGGGACATCTTACCGAAGAACAGGTTGCAGTCAACGAGCAGATCATCGAGAGTCACAAGAATCCATACAGCATCCTGAAGACTGCAAAGGGCTGGGGCCAGGTATGGAGAATCCTTCTTGCCGTGGCAATCTGCGTCGGTCTGGCATTCGGCCTCACGAAACTCTTCCCGAAGGGCTGGTTCATGCCTATCTTCATCCTGGGCATCAGCACCTTCGCACTCATAGCCGCAAACCTCAAGCCCGTCAAGAAGCTTACCTTCAGCTACGACCTGGGTCTTTACCTGATATACATCTTTTCCATCGCCATCGCCTCGATGGCCGACGTCACCAAGCTGAACATCCGCGAAGGCCTCTATGCCTTCCTCTTCCTGTTCTTCGTCATCTTCGTGTCGCTGCTGCTGCAGGTGATTCTGTCGAAACTGTTCAAGGTAGATCCCGATATGATGATTGCGACTTCGGTGGCACTGATCAACTCGCCGCCCTTCGTCCCGATCGTCGTGAGTGCAATGAACAACAAGAAAGTGCTTGTCCCGGGCATCACCGTAGGCATCATAGGCTTCGCGCTGGGCAACTATCTGGGGTTCTTCATTTATAACCTGTTGATTTAATTTCAGTTCAATGAAATCTTTTTCCGCAAGACTATTCGCTGTACTATTACTTATAACTTCACTGACAATCAGCAGCAATGCTGCGGAAAGGCTTGATTCTCTCCTTGCCAACGCCACCACAAGGCCGAAAGTGGGCCTCGTGCTGAGTGGCGGAGGAGCCAAGGGTTCTGCGCATATCGGTGTGCTAAAGGTGCTCGAAGACCTGGGCATCCACGTGGACTACGTAACGGGAACCAGCATGGGCTCCATTATGGGCGGAATGTATTCTCTTGGCTACCGTGCCGATGAGATGGACACCATCATCCGGAGCATGGACTGGTCCATCTATATGAGCAACACCGTAAAGCGCAGCGAACTGTCGACCCAGAGGAAACTCAACAATATGAGATATCTTCTGGACATTCCTTTCAGCACCGGCCTCGGCCTGCTCGACGACCTTGACAGCCAGAAGGAGAACAACGGCGCCGGCATAGCAGACTTCACCACGAGCCTTCCGGCAGGAGTCATAAACGGCCAGAACGTGCTCAACCTGTTCAACGGCCTGAGCGTGGGATACCAGGACTCCATCAATTTCTCAACCCTCCCCATTCCCTTCGCCTGCGTGGCGGTCGACCTGATCACCAACAACGAGATTGTGTTCCACAGCGGACATCTTCCCACTGCAATCAGGGCCTCGATGGCCATCCCCGGAGTATTCGCTCCTGTGAAGATGGGAAATATGATCTTGATTGACGGCGGTTTCCGGAACAACTTCCCGACAGACGTATGCAGGGAAATGGGCGCGGACATCATCATTGGCGTGGATGTCAGCGACAAAGGCAATTTCGACGCAGACAACACCCGCTCCCTGCCGCAGATCATGCAGCAGTTCCTCAACATATCTACTAACGAAGCCCACGTGGAGCATTCTGAGCTATGCGATGTGCTGATTGTCCCTGACATCAGCGGATACGGCTCACTGAGCTTCGACAGCGCGGCGATAGACACGCTCATCGAAAGAGGATACAACGAAGCGCTTGCCCATATGCCGGAACTGCTCAAGATCAAGCAGGCTCTTGACAAGTTCGACCGCGACAAATCGCGTGACGGAATCCCGAGGGCGGTGAATATGTACGACAACACGTTCGAAGTATCATCGATAGAGATAAATGGCGTCAGGGACCGCGACAAGAGGTGGCTTCTCAACAAGGCCCGCCTGAAAGGCAAGACCTCCATAACCGGAGAGGACATTGACAAAGCCCTGTCGGTGTTCACAGGAACAGGTGTCTATGAGCAGATGTCTCATCATTTTGAGCCTGACGGCGACCGATACAGGCTTGTCTTTGATCTTGAGAAGCAGCAACCGCACGAACTCGGGCTTGGTCTCCGATATGACAGCGACGAAGCCGCCAACATCCTTTTGGAAGTGGGGCTGAATGCCCATAGGATGAACGCCTTCAGGCTCAACCTGAACGGACGGCTTGGCTACTATCCTCAGATAGAGGGACAATTCATATATGTGCCCTATTACTTCCCCAGCATCGGAGTCAGCTATTCCTTCAAGAAACTCGGGCTGGACTATACCATTCCCGGCACCAACCATTTCCCGAGTTTCGACGGCTACAACAGGATGCAGTCCGAATTTTTCATCAAGGAAACATATTCTAAATTTTTCGTAGCCCATCTCGGCCTGCGTTACAGCCGCTACAAGATGTACCAAAGCTCGAACGAAGTGATGACTGACGTACTGATGGAGCCGATGAGCCACATTCTTGAAGTCCGGGGCAAACTGGACTATGATGTCCTCGACAATGCCTATTATCCCACCAGAGGCGTCAAGGCGAGCGTGACAGGCAAGTATATCATCAACCACGACCTGTACATAGCAGGCGATGACGGCAATCCTGTCACCTTCACATATGATTTCCTCGGTGCAATCCCCATCGGCAAAAGATTTGCCTTCGAAACTTCGCTCTATCTGCGCACCATACTTAACGACAGGAACAAACTGTACGGAATGGTTATCGGCAATACCATCGGCGGTGACTTTTCGGGCAGGTACTGGGAGAACCAGGCTCCTTTCGTAGGCCTCGTCGATGCGAATCTGGCATACAGCTGGCTTGGCGTGGCGAGAATTGACGCAAGGGTGATGCTTGCTCCCAAGTTCTACGCCTACGCGATGTACAACTACGGGTTCACTGCTTCCGACATTGACCGCTACAGCCTCGACCACAGGCAATACGACCTTCACGGTGCCGGCATCAAACTGTCATATGACTCTTTCATCGGCCCCATAAGCGCCCAGGTCCACTGGTCTAGTCTGTGGAACCGCGTAGGGTTCTATCTTAACGCGGGTTACATTTTCTGATAAAATTAGTATATTCGCAAAGACCTAAACTAAATAATACAGGATGCTAGTACTGCAAATTCTGACACTTCTCGGCTCATTGGGAATGTTCCTCTACGGTATGTCCCTTATGAGCGGAGGTCTTCAGAAGATGGCCGGTGACCGTATGCGTCACTTTATGGCCAAGATGACCTCCAATACTTTCAAAGGAATTCTCACGGGTATAGGCGTCACTGCATTAGTGCAGAGTTCGACTGCCACCACGCTGATGCTGGTCAGCTTCGTCAATGCCGGACTTCTAAGTCTTGCCACGGCCATCTCCGTGATAATGGGTGCCAACATAGGCACAACCATCACTGCGTGGATCTTCGCCCTCAGCTTTGGAGGCGGCAGCTTCAGCCTCGGCACCATCGCCGTGCCGCTGATGTTCTTCGCTTACCTGCTGTTCGTGTCGAAGAGCAAGAAGCGCACGGATATGGGCGAATTCATAATGGGTTTCGCCCTGCTGTTCCTTGGTCTGTCTACATTGAGGGAAACTTCCACCGTCCTTCTGGACAATGAGCCGGTGCGGCAATTCCTCGGCAACCTCACAGGATGGGGCTTCGGCAGCATGCTTCTGTTTATGGTGGCCGGTGCCTGCATGACACTTATGCTCCAGTCTTCAGCCGCGACTATGGCCATCACTATGGTTCTCGTAGCACAGGGATACATCCCGTTCACGATGGCTGCCGCAATGGTGCTGGGAGAAAATATAGGAACCACCATTACTTCGAACATAGCGGCTTCGGTGGCAAATGTCAGCGCCCGGCGTACAGCACGTGCACACCTGCTGTTCAATATGTTCGGCGTGATCTGGGTCATCTGCCTCTTCCATCCTTTCCTTGGATTCATCGGCAGGATCGTCACCCTTTTCGGCTTTCCCAACCCTTATGTCACTGACTTCACCACTGCAAGCGAAGCAACCCGCGAAGCTCTCGTGGCTTCACTTCCTTACAGTGTCGCCACCCTTCACTCCCTGTTCAATGTAATCAACACCCTTATCCTCGTATGGTTCATCCCTGTAATTGAAAAAATCGTCACTTGGATGGTTCCCAGCAAAGAGTCTGAAGAAGAGACGTTCCGCCTCAAGTATATCGGTGCGAACGCCATCATGCAGACCGGTGACCTGGCCCTCAACTCCGCCAAGATGGAGCTGGTCCGCTATGGTGACCTCTGCCGTCGGGTTGTCGGCTTCATAAAGAACGCCGCCGATGCCAAGAGTGAGAACGATTTCAACCAGTGGAACGAAAAACTCATCAAATATGAGGAAATCACCGACCAGGTAGAGAAGGAAATTGCCACATACCTCGGCCAGGTGACAAAGGGCGAGACCAGTTACGAAGGTATCGTGCGCGTACGCAGTTTCTACCGCATTATCGGTGAGATGGAGTCCCTCGGCGACAGCGGAGAGAGCATCGGACGTTCGATAGCCCGTGCCTGGGCCCACAACAAGCCTTTCACTCCCGATATGGTCACGAAGATTGACCGTATGGCCGATCTTGTGGACGAAGCTTTTGCAGAGATGCACACCAACCTCGAGACACCTCTGGTCAAACTGCAGGACATCTCCAATGCCGAGCACGCTGAGGAACGGATCAACTCTTACCGCGACATCCTGCGCGAAGAGCACTTTGCCAACCTTGAAGACCGCAGCTATCCTTACGAGACCGGTTCGTTCTATATGGATGTCGTGAACGGCCTCGAGAAGATGGGCGACTTCATCATAAATATCTCACAGAGCACCATCGCCGCAAAGGATGTTAAATAAGGATATTCCTAAACTAATATAACTATGTCACAGAATCAGCAAGCAATCTATGATGCCCGTGCACTCGGTCGCGGCAAGATGTTTACCCTGGGCCTCCAGCATATGTTCGCCATGTTCGGCGCAACTGTCCTGGTGCCCGTGCTCACCGGTCTTTCGATGTCCGCCACACTGCTCTTCGCGGGTCTCGGCACATTGATCTTCCACCTTATGACCAAGATGAAGGTTCCCGCATTCCTCGGTTCTTCATTTGCATTCCTCGGCGGTTACGCTTCCGTCGTAGCAATGGGTTCCGAGCAGGGAATGAGCGCTGCCCAGTCTCTTCCCTACGCCTGCATCGGTGTTTTCTGCGCCGGCCTCATCTATTTCATCCTGGCAGCTCTCATCGCCGCATTCGGAGCCAAGAAAGTGATGCGCTTCTTCCCGCCCATCGTCACCGGCCCCATCATCATCGCCATCGGTCTTACCCTGTCCGGTTCAGCCATCAGCAACTGCCAGACCAACTGGTGGATCGCACTGCTTGCCATCGCCATCATCATCGTATGCAACATCTGGGGCAAGGGAATGATCAAGATCCTCCCCATCCTGCTCGGTGTGCTCGGCTCTTACATCGTTGCCGCCTGCTTCGGCCTCTGCGACTTCTCTGCCGTCAAGGAAGCCGCCTGGATCGGAGTTCCTTTCAAGATGCAGAACACAGCCTTCGCGGTATTCCAGAATCCCAACTGGGGCCTGCTGGTTTCTGCCATCATCACCATCGTCCCGATCTCGCTTGCAACTATGATGGAGCACATCGGTGACGTCTGCGCCATTTCTTCTACCGTCGGCAAGAACTTCCTCGGCGATCCCGGCCTGCACCGCACCCTTATGGGAGACGGTCTTGCAACTATGCTGGCATCTCTGTTCGGCGCCCCTGCCAACACCACTTATGGTGAGAACACGGGCGTGCTCAACCTCACAAAGGTGTTCGACCCGAGGGTCATCCGCCTCGCAGCTGTATTCGCCATCATCCTGTCGTTCTGCCCCAAGTTCTCCGCACTTATCGGCGCGATGCCTGCATCGACCATCGGTGGCGTTTCCCTCGTGCTCTACGGTATGATCTCAGCCGTCGGCGTACGCAACATGGTTGAGAACCACGTGGACTTCACATCTTCACGCAATGTGATCGTGGCAGCCCTTATCCTCGTGCTTGCCATCGGCATCAAGTACGGAGCAAATGACGCTCTCTCTATCGGTTTCACCACACTTTCAGGACTTGCAGTTGCAGCCCTCGTGGGCGTCATCCTCAATGCCATCCTTCCCGGCAAGGACTATGTCTTCAACGAGGACACCACGGACGTGGAGTCTCCCGAACTGCCGAAGTTGGATTAAACCTGCCCCAAACCGCATTTTAAGCGCGACGGTTGTTGAATTCTAGCAAATAATCCCTAATTTTGACGCTGCTTTACACAATTTGCAGCCAATGTCAGAAAAGAGATTGTTGCTAGGCGACGAGGCCGTCGCGCTTGGTGCATTATATGCCGGAATCTCGGGTGTTTATGCCTATCCCGGCACCCCTTCGACCGAAATTACCGAATTCATACAGCTTAGCCCCCAGGGACGCAGCGGCGAGGTACGCAGCCGTTGGTGCACCAACGAGAAAACTGCGATGGAGACTGCCCTGGGAATGTCTTTTGCCGGCAAGCGCGCCCTTGTTTGTATGAAGCACGTGGGAATGAACGTCTGCGCCGACCCCTTCGTCAATTCTGCCTCTACCGGAGTGCGCGGCGGAGTTGTGGTCCTGGCGGCCGACGACCCTTCGATGCATTCTTCACAGAACGAGCAGGATTCCCGTTTCTACGGCAAGTTTGCCCTCATCCCCTTCTTTGAGCCTTCAAACCAGCAGGAAGCCTTCGATATGATGGCTGCAGCATTCGACCTTTCAGAGGAACTCGAACTTCCGGTACTGATGCGCACCGTCACACGCCTTGCCCACTCCCGTGCGGCCGTGGTTGCAAAAGGAGAGATGCGCTCCCAGAACAAGCTGGATCCCGAGACGGAGACATCAAACTGGAATCTTCTGCCGATCAATGCCCGCAGGCGCTATCAGGTGCTGATATCAAAACAAAGCGAGATTGCAGCCCGCGCCGAGGCTTCGCCTTTCAACTCCCTGGAGCTTGGTCCCAAGGGAGGTCTCGGAGTGATTGCCTGCGGCAATGCATACAACTATGTGAAAGAAGCTGCACCGCAGGGAATCTCCCTGCTCAAGATATCCCAGTACCCCATACCTGCGGCTCTCGTGCACAAACTTGCGGATCACTGCAGCAGCATTCTGGTGGTGGAGGATGGACAGCCTTTCGTCGAAGAGCAGGTTCCCGCACTTCTCGGTGCCGGATATAAGGTGGAAGGCCGCCTGACAGGACGCCTCCCCCGCACAGGCGAACTCAGTCCCGACAACGTCGCGGCTGCATTCGGCGTCGAAGCCAAAACTTCCTTCGCCCCCGCCGAGCACATCGCCCCCAGGCCTCCTCAGTTCTGCCAGGGTTGCGGTCACAGAGACGTATTCACGGTACTGAAGCAAATCTATTCGGAATATCCTAAGGGCCGCATCTTCGGAGACGTCGGTTGCTATACTCTCGGCGCGCTGCCTCCCTTCAAGGCTCTTGACAGCTGCCTTGATATGGGTTCTGCCATAACCCTGGCCAAAGGTGCCGCTGATGCAGGCCTTTACCCCGTGCTGACAGTTATAGGTGACTCTACCTTCACCCACTCCGGAATGACCGGTCTGCTGGACGCTGCCAACGAAAACTCCGACATCACCGTAATCATCAGTGACAACCTTGCCACCGGAATGACCGGAGGACAGGAGTCTGCAGGAACACATAAATACGAGGCCATCTGCCTTGGCCTTGGTGTGGAACGCGAGCATCTGCACGTAGTTGTCCCCCTGCCTAAGAACATCGAGGCGATTGCAGAACTCATCCGCAAGGAGATTGCCTACCACGGCTTGTCAGTGATCATCGCCCAGCGCGAATGCATGCAGACCCTCGCCCGCAAGCAGAGGGCTAAAAAAGCGACAGAAAAATGAAACTCGACATAAAACTCTCAGGCGTTGGAGGACAGGGTATCCTCTCGATCGCTACCGTCATCGGCCAGGCGGCCCTCACCGACGGGATCAATCTCAAGCAGGCTGAAGTGCACGGAATGAGCCAGCGTGGCGGTGACGTGCAGAGCGACCTGCGTCTCAGCACGGAACCCATCTACAGCGACCTCATCGCCAAGGGCGGTGTCGACCTGCTCATATCGATGGAACCGATGGAAGCCCTGCGCTACCGCAACTGGCTTACCCCCAAGGGAGTGATCGTCACCTCCTCGAAGCCTTTCGTCAACATACCGAACTACCCTGACGAAAGCGGCGTTCTCGCCGAGCTGGCTGCCATTCCGGGAGTCATCAGCGTCGACATCGAACAGATGGCCCGCGATGCCGAAGTGCCCCGCAGCGCCAATATGATTCTGCTGGGCCTCGCAGCCCCCCACATCCCCATCCTTTCGGCCGACAGCCTCAGGGATGCCATAGCAAGTATTTTCGCCCGCAAGGGAGAAGCAATAATCGAAGCCAATCTGCGGGCCTTCAACATCGGCCTGCAATATTCCTCTAACATATGATTTGGAACCAAGCCAAAGAATGCATGAGCCGCGAACAGATGCGCGAGCTCCAGGGAAAACGCCTGCACAAGATAGTGCAGTACGTCTACCACAATGTTCCGTTCTACCGCAGCCGTCTGCAGGAGATGGACATCACCCCGGATGACATCCGTACCATTGACGACATCGTCAAACTTCCTTTCACTACCAAGAAGGACCTGCGCGACAACTATCCGTTCGGACTGCAGGCCGCTCATCAGAATGAAATCATCCGCATCCACGCATCTTCCGGAACCACGGGCAACCCCACCATCGTGGGATACACCCGCAAGGACATCGGCGTCTGGAGTGAATGTATGGCCCGCTGCCTCACAGCTTTTGGCGTAAGCAGGGAAGATATTTTCTCTGTTGCCTACGGCTATGGCCTGTTCACAGGAGGCCTTGGCGCCCACAACGGCGTGGAGATGGTCGGAGCAGCTGTTGTCCCTGCATCGACAGGCAACACCGAGAAGCACGTGCGCCTGATACGCGACCTTGGCATAACTGGCATAGCCTGTACGCCTTCCTATGCTCTCCATTTGGCCGAGACTATGGACAAGATGGGCATCACCCGCGACCAGATCAAGCTGCGCGTAGGAGCTTTCGGAGCAGAACCCTGGACTGAGAACATGCGCACCGAGATTCAGGACCGACTGGGTTTGAAAGGTTTCAACATCTACGGCCTGAGCGAGATAATGGGTCCGAGCGTCAGCTACGAATGTGACGAGCAGAACGGCTCCCACATCAACGAAGATCACTTCTACCCCGAGATAATCAACCCTGAGACTCTCGAACCTCTTCCTGCAGGGCAGACTGGCGAACTGGTGTTCACCACACTCACCAAGGAGGGAATGCCGCTGCTCCGCTACCGCACCCGCGACCTCTGCTCGCTGATGCCGGGCGAGTGCCCCTGCGGACGAACCAACGTGCGTATGACTGCCATCCACGGCCGCAGCGACGATATGCTCATCATCCGAGGCATCAACGTCTTCCCGTCACAGGTCGAGAGCGTCGTGCTGTCGATGGAAGAGTTCGCACCGCACTACCTGCTCGTGGTTGACCGCGTGAAGAATCTCGACACCCTCCAGGTGCAGGTGGAACTGCGCCAGGAGTACTTCACCGCTACACTCGACACTCCCGCCGCCATCGAAGAACTCAGCAAGAAACTCGAGGCCAAGCTGCGCAGTGTGCTGAGCATCGGCGCAAAAGTCCTGCTCAAGGCTCCCGGCACACTCGAACGCAGCCAGGGCAAGAGCGCACACGTCATCGACAACCGCAAACTGAAATAAAATCTCCGTACTATGACTATTCCGCAACTTACCATTTTCATAGAGAACAGCTCCGGAACTCTCTCTATGGTGCTTGAGCAGATGAAGCGTTCCCACATCCAGATGATCGCCTGCACGATTGCAGATACCGCCGAGTACGGCATCTTCCGCATCATCTGCACCGAACCGCGCCGCGCCTGCGACTGCCTCAAGGATGCAGGCATAGCAGTAGCTCTCTCGAACGTGTTCGCCCTCGAGCTTGACAACCATCCCGGCGGAGCCGCCGATGTAGTGAAAGTCCTCAGCGACGCCGGTATCGACATCGCCTATATGTATGCCTTCCTGCTTGACGGCAAGGGCATCCTCGTATTCCGCACGGACGACGAGATGAAGGCCCGCGAAGTCATCGCCGACCGCAAGCTCGGCCACCTCACAGAGAAGGATCTGGGATAAAGTCTTAACCTTATCCTAAAAATAATCCCCGACCATCCGGCCGGGGATTATTTATTTGAATATAGCTTTAGATATTATTCTGCGGCGACAGGACGAATTGACAGGCCTTCACAACGTTCTTTAGCAAGAGTGCTGCTCGGATTAAAATCGTATCCAAAGTGGTAATAAGAAGCCATTGCTGTGGTATTACTTAACTGAGGAGTCCAATAATTGCCTGTTGAATTGTTGGATGCGGTAAACGGAATAAAAATGCAATTACCTACATACCCCTCTATCTTGCTGGTAACAAGGAAGCCATTGCCATACTTTTCATAGAGTTCATCATTTATATTAATACTCGTCCAAGTAAAGTTCGTTGAGTTTTTAAGCGCACTCCATTCTGCAGCAGTGGGCATACGCCAAGTAGATTCAAGGTTTGCACTTGCAGCATCATCAGCAGGCTGAAGCATTGACAGACCATCACCGACAAACTTCCAAGGAGCCTGTCCCTGTCCAGTCTGCGCAATATACCAGATAGCGTCATGATTATCGTCTTCTATTTGATATTTATTGATGTGGTTAGCGTCAGCAGAACCAGCTTCCATCATTGAATATGTATCCCATGTGAATTCATTCTTTGATGTTGTCTCACCCCAGGCAAAGAAAGAACCTTTATCTTTGAATGTCTGTGCACCCAAGTTATTGGTAGCCCATTTCAGGCCGTCACCCATCTCAACATAAGGTTGACCTTTGAGTGTTCCTGAAGGGTTCTCAGGGGTATAAGGGCCTTCTTCTGTTGAGGGAACATCATCATCGCCAGGAGTGGGAACAGGAGGAGTTACGCCACCTTCCATAGCTTCTTCGATAGCCTTGAGGGCTGCTGCGATAGCTTCGAGGGCATCTTTGATACCATCTTCATCGTCAGTACCTGCGAGTTCGTCGAGAATTGCCTCGAGAACACCCTTGATTCCGTTGTTGGTGTCATCTTCAGGATCGCCGGCAAGGGCCTCTACGATAGCTGCAAGAACTTCATTGGTGCCGCCTTCTCCGCTGAGTGCGTTGTTGAGAGATGCGAGCTGGAATACGATGGCGCCATTTGCGCTCAAGTTATAGTTGATGTTGGTAAGGGCGGTCTTGATATCGCCGAAGATGTCGGTATAGTCAGGGAGGGCTTTGATGGCTTTCTCGATAAGGTCGAGAGCTTCGGCTTCGTTTGCAAAGCCTTCTGTGATGGCCTCGCGGATAAGCTGCAGTTTGGTCTTGAGGGCAAGAGTCTGATCCTCAACGGCGGCTTTAAGAGCGTCGAGTTTGGTCTTCAGGGTTCCGTCTACTGACTTAACTGCGTCCTTTACAAGACCGAGGGCCTTAACTTCGTCAGCGAAGCCTGCCTTGACTGCCGCCTCGATGGCTGCCAGTTTGGCTGCAAGGGTAGTGGTCTGAGCCTTGATGGCTTTCTCCAGAGCGTCCATCTTGTCCTGAAGGGTGCCGTCGATTGCCTCGAGGGCTGCCACGATAAGATCCTGGCCTTCTGCCAAACTTGCAAAGCCTTCCTCAACGGTTGTGTTGATGAGTTC
>JAEEGK010007061.1_pt1 | contig 26847 bp, 16 predicted proteins | sample 8958771 | NCBI WGS metagenome assembly JAEEGK01 (sample SAMN16246547, study PRJNA631951) | gut metagenome | biome: gut microbiome; feature: rumen; material: SC-attached | host: Bos | place: Iran: Karaj | collected 2018-10 | reverse complement strand
TTTCACTTTTTTTTTTCTTATATAAATCTCCAATTTTCTAATTTTTCTAATCTTTTATTTATATCATTCATAGTATTTCCAACAAATTCAATTTTATTTAATAACTTTTCAAAAGTACTTTTCAAATTATCATTTCCAAAATTAGTATTATTACTAATATCAAATTTATTATTATTACTTTCATTATTATTATAATCAACATTAAATCTATTACTTGAACTTGCAAAAGCTTTATTACTAAAATTTCCTTCATCAAAATTATTATTACTAATATAATTAACATTACTTTTTATTTCTTCATTTTCTTTCAAACTATTATTTAAACTTCTTTTTTTACTTTTATTAAAATAATTAATATTATCAACAATATCACTTTTCCATATCATTAATATTGCATCAGTACCACCACTAATAAAATAATGTCCACAATTTGAAAAATTAACACAACAAATTGGTCCTTCATGTCCTAATATTGTATAAATTAATTCTCCATTTATTAAATCATATATTTTTATTGTTGAATCCATTGAAGAACTTATTAAATATTTTCCAGATGAATGATAAGAAATTGAAGTGACACTTGCAGTATGTGAATTATAACATTGAACTAAATTATTATTTCTAATATCATATATTTTGATTTTTTTATCATAAGTTCCTGAAACAATATAATTATTATCTGGAGAAAAATTTATTGTGTTTACATAATTTAAATTATCATCATATGTTATTATACATTTTTGTTTTGTTACATCCCATAATTTAACTGTTTTATCATTACTACAAGATACAATTAAATTTGAATTTTTTGAAAATTTTACTTCATTTACATAATTTAAATGACCAATAAAAGTTCCTTTAAATTTTTTTTCATATAAAGAAAATATTTTTATTTTTTTATCATTTGATCCTGTTACAATACAATTTGAATCATGTGAAAAATCAACAGAATTAACTTTATCATTATGACATTTAATTAATTGTGATGTTCCATTACTAAAAAATAATATTATTTAATAATTTAATTTTTTACATTTTATTTTTCCATAAACGAACTGTATTATCACTTGATGCTGATGCAATAATATTTCCAAGTGGATTTATTGAAATTTGATTTATTGCTTTTTTATGAGCTAAAAATTTATATGGTCTTGTGTTTGGAAGAAAATTAAATACAAATATATTTCCATCTTCACTTCCTGTTATTGCTTGTTTCCTATTTTTTTAAATATTATATATTTTTATTTTTTTTACATATTTGGATTAAATAAACATGAATTTATTGTGTCTGTATTTCCTTTAAATGTTCTGTGAATTACTGGTTCTAAAAATTTTGTTTGGGAAATTTGAGTTGTTGTTGTCATTTTTGTTTTTAAATATGTATTTTTAATTTAATTTATTTTTTTTAAATTTTTATTGTTTTGTTATATTTAAAAAATGGTTTTAAAAAAAAAATGTAAAATATTTTTTATTTTTTTATTTAAATTAATAATTGAATTTAGGATTTGGTTGACTTGTGTTTGTATTTTGAAAATTATTTTGTGAAGGATATCTTGGATAATTTTCATTAGAACTATAAAAATATGAATCAGTATATTTATTTTCTAAATTTAGATTATTTGGATTAAAATCATTTTTTAAATCTTTACTTCTTTTAAAATTATCAATATAAGAATTTTCATTAATATTTTGAGAATTAAAATTATTATAATTTGAATTCATTAAATTACTTGAATTACTCTTTATTAAATTTTGAGTACTTAAATGATTATCATCTTCGTTTATTAATTGATTTGTATTTGCATTACTTATAAAATTTTGTGATTCACCAATTCCTCTTTTTATAGGATTATAACTATAATTATAAGTAAATTGTTCTTGATTATTTATTTTTGAATTATAATTAGGATTATAATTTGATGACTGAATATCATCAAAATTATTATTTGGAAAAATTTTTTTTGTTTCTTCATAATTTTTATAATTATCAGGAACAGAATTATTATTTAAATTATTATATGAATTATTTGAAATAAATTGTTTATTATCTTCATTAAAATTACTATAATTATTATTTGGATTAATATTAAAATTACTATTACTAACATCATTTAAATCAAGATTATTTTTAGCAAATAATGATTCTGTCTTCATATTTATATTATCAATTCTTTGTTTAATTTTATTATTTTCATTACTTAAATCTTTAATTTTCTCATCTTGATAATCAATTTTATTTTTCATATCTTTCATATGTTTTTTAACTAAAGCAAAAAAACTAATAATTTTATCTTCAGTAAAATTCATAGCAGTAACTTTTTCAATAGGATTATTATCTAATCCAATTTCATGAAAGAAATTAATCATACTATTCATTTCATTAGCATAAATATTTCTAGCAGAAGTTAATTGAGATTCAATACTTAAATAATCATCACTTTTATCAATAGATAACATTTGAATTTTATATTTAAGAGAATTATTTTCTTCTCTTAATTTTCTAGATTCATCAATATCTTTTGAAGTCTTTCTTAATTTTTCTAATATATTTCCTAAATTTTTAGTATAATTTTTAACGACATCTGGAAAATTATCTGTTTCTTGTTTCATTCTTAATCTTTCTATTTCAAAATCATTTAATGAAACATTTTTTGCAAATTCATCACATTGGGCTAAAATATTATTTTGTTGATTTAATACATCATATGATGTTGATATTAATCTTTTTAAAGAATCTTTTGTTTTTTTTTCATTTATTATATTATTTGAATAATCTGTTTCTTGATAATTATTATTTATATTATTAATATTATTAAAGGTTACTTTTGATTCATTATTATTATTTAAATTAGATTTAGAATTATTTGATTTATTTAAATTTGAGTTACTTAAATTTTTACTATTATTATTATTATTTATATTTTGATTCATTACTTCTTCATTTGGTATTTTTGTATTTAAATCTGAATAATTATTATTTATTGTATATGGATTTGTATTTAAATTTGATTTTTCTTCTTCTTGATTATTATTACTTTTAGTACTTTTTTTACTTTTTTTCTTTTTTTTATTTGTTGGTTCTTTAAATAATTGTTTTTCTCCTCCAAAAAGATCTTTTCCTTTTTCTTTTTCTAAAAGATTTTTTCTTCCATAAGATTTAGTTCTTTTCTTACTCCCAGTATCAATTTTACTATGAACATTATTTAAATTAGGATCTCCTGTATTTTTCATTTATATATAAAATTAAAACAAAAATTAAAAAAAAAATTTTTTTATTTATTATATTTAAAATTGAAAATAATTTATTATTAAAAAAATTAAAAATCTAACAAAAGGATAACAATTCATTTAAAATGGTTTTTTTTTGATTATTTTTATTTAATATATTTTAAATGGAAAAAAATTTTAAAGGAAGTGAATTTCAAAATAATTTTTTACAAATTAGTTTAAATAATGTAATGGGATATAAAAATAAATTTATAAATCAAACTCAGTTTTCTAATATTAATAATAATAATGCTACTTATGAAAATATGTTAATGGAAAAACATTATAATAATATTTTAACAACTAATAAAAGTATTAATAATAATAATTTAAATTTATCTGAAAAATCATCTTTTAATAATTTAAATAATCAACAATTTAATAATGTAAGTAATTCATTTTTTTATAGAAATTTTTTATATCAAAACCCTATTTTATTTAAACTAAATGAACAATTAAAAAAAGAAAATGAACTAAAAGAAATTAAAGAAAAAATAAAAGAGGAAAATAAATCAGATTTAATTACAAATGAATCTTTTAATGAAATAATTCAAAAAATGGAAAGTATACAAGATTCAAGATTTCAACAAAGTGAATTTCTTCAATTTATTAAAGATATTAAAGATAGAAATATAATAATAAATGAAAAAGAAAATACAATAAATCCAAATTTTGAACTTCAAAATGAAAAAATGGAAAAAATTTGGAATAATATATCAAATCAAATTGATAATATTTCTATAAATAATAATACAATAAATAATATAAATCAAATTAATGAAAAAAATCAACAAAATAAAATTGAAAAAGATTTATTTACTGAATTAGAAAATAAAATAAAACAAAATCCATGTGATTCAGAATCATTATATAAATTAGCCAAATTATATATGGATTATAATAATGATGAATTAGCAATTAAATATGCTTTAGAATCTTTAAATTATGATTCATTTCATTTACAATCTATTTTTCTTTTGAGTATGTGTTATTTAAATGAAGGAAATGAAATGAAAGGAATTTATTATTTAATTCAATATTTAAAAAATCATAGAAAAATTTATTCTGAATTCAAAAAATATTTAAATAATAATATTTATCTTTCTGAAGAAATGATAAATAAATATATAAATGAAGATATTAATTTTGAAAACAAATTAGAATTTATTACAAATGAAAATAATAAACAAAAAATAATTTCAGAATTAAAAAAGTCTTTAGAACAAATATCAATTAAACTTAATGATACTGATGTTTTCTTATCTTTAGGTTTAATAAATATAATATCTGAAAATTATAATTTAGCAAAAGAAAATTTTTTAAAGGCAGTAAAATTAAATGAAAATGACTATTCTTTATGGAATAGAATTGGAGTAGTTTGTCAAAATGAGAATAAAATTGATGAAGCAATATCATATTATAATAAAGCAATTGAAATAAATAAAAATTACCCAAGATGTTTAATAAATTTAGGAATAGCATTTTTTACAATAGAAGATTATTTTTCAAGTATGAAATACTTTATTTCAGCTTTAAAATTAAATAAAGAAATTCCTGAAGTATGGAATTATTTAACAAGTATTTTTATATCTATTGAAAAAGAAGATTTATTAAATTTGGCAAATAAAAAAGATTTAAATGGTATTAATCAAATTTTATTTTAAAATTAATAAAAATTATATTCATATATATAAAAATTTTATGATATAAATATTTTAACTAAAATTTTTATTCATAATTATCATTTTTAAAAATTAAAAGAATTATTTCTTTTTAATTTTAAATTTGATGTTGATTTATTTGTTAATTTAGATGTATCAGTAAATAAACGAGGTTTTTTCTTTATTTGTAAATCTCTCCATATTTTATTATATAAAGTTGATCCTGGAATTGGTGGATTATTTTTTATTGCTTTATTTATATTATTCATTAAATATCTTTTAGGTTGTAAATTTTTCTTTTGTAATTGTTTTATTTTGATATCTGAACTATTTATTAGTTGATATAAATTTTTATAAAATAAATATTTTTCTTCATTTCCTTCAGATATATTTTTAAAGAATTGTTCTCTTAAATTTGGATTTATTTTTAAAGCAGGATTTAATTCTATTAAATCATTTTTGATATTTTGATATTGAATTTCAATTTCTGAAATATCAGTATTAAAATCATTTAATTTTAAAACTGATTTTTCTTTTATTTGACTATGACTTTTTAATGGTAAATAATTTAATAATTGATTTCTATGAGATATTTTAATATTACTATCATCATTTATATTATTTTGTAAATCTTTACTTTCTATATAATATTTTTTTTCTTTGTAAAAAGAACTTTGAGTTTTATTAAAAATTTCATTAGAATTTGATTGTGTATTAATATAATTATTTTCTAGGGTTTTATTATAATTATTTTCTGTTTGTTCTTTCCCTTTTATAGTAAATGAGGTAGTTTTAAATTGTAATGTAGAAGAAAAAGTTTTATTAAATGAACTACTTGTAGTATTAAATGCCTTAAAAAAATTTTGTGATGTCTTTATTTTAATAGGTTTAATTTGATTTAAAATATTATTTACATTAATTTTTTCATTTTTTTGATTTTTTTTAATTGAGAAATTAATTTCTTTATTAATTGAAAATTTTAAATTTCTTTTATTTTCATAAAGAGAAGAATAAAATAAATCTACTGCTCTTTCAGTCCAACTAAAAGTCATTTTATCAATCATAATTATAGAAAATTTATCATTTGAACTAATTGTATAATTATTCTCAATTTTACTTTTTTTTTTAATATCTTCTATTTTTTTAAATTCATCACTAATATATAAATTAAATAAAAAAATTACCTTTGTTTCTTTTTTTCAATCTCATTAGAATATTCATCATTAGTATAAGCAATAAAAAGATTTAAATTATTTTTACTTATCAATGAATCAAGTGACATATATTTTTTTAATTATATTTATTTTAAAAAAAAAAACATATTTTTTTTTTCACATTTTAAAAAATTATCATTTAAAAAAAAAATGTCAGAAAAAAAACAAGGTGAAGAATTCCCTCCTGGAGTGGAAGTCTTAGCAGAAATGGAAAAAGTATCAGATGTAACAGAAAACCCTTTCAAAAAAGTAAACAAAAATAAAAAAAAAATTAATATAAAAATAATAACATTAATAAAAATAGGGAAAAGTAATAAAAGTAATCTATCCAAACGAGAAAGCAAAAAACAAAGAAATTTACGTAGAAATAGCATTTGAGAATCAAGAAAAGCCAGAAAAAATAAAAATAGGAAACGTATCTCGAATATGTCAAAATGATTCAATAAACGTAGAAGACATGGCAGAAGTTTCTCCAATAAACACAAATGATTTATTAGTAAATATTCAAAATCGATATAATAAAGATGAAATATTTACAAATGTAGGTGAGACTTTAATAATAGTAAATCCATATCAAATTATTCCTGGTTTATATACACAAGAAAAAATGGATGAAATAATTAATTTATGTAATGAAAATTCAATTGATAAATTTGTAAGAGGACATCCTCATTGTTTTGATACTACAATGCATACTATTTATGATTTAATTCATATAGGAAAAAATCAAGCTTTAGTTATTTCTGGTGAGTCTGGTGCTGGGAAAACTGAATGTGCTAAATTATGTATGAAATTTATTGCTTATTATTTTGGGAATAAAAATTCAGAAAAAAAAGAAATTAGTTTAGAAGATAAAATTTTAGCTTGTAATCCAGTTTTAGAAGCTTTTGGTAATGCTAAAACTGTTAGAAATGATAATTCGAGTCGTTTTGGAAAATATATTAAAATTTTTATTAATATTAGTAATAAACAAATTGTTGGTGCTTTTATGGAAACTTATTTATTAGAAAAAAGTAGAGTTTGTTCTATTGCTCCTGGTGAAAGAAATTATCATGTTTTTTATCAAGTTGTTCTTGGTATTAATTTATTACTTAAAGAAAAATTTAATTATGATAATGTTTTTAAAAAAATTGAAGATATGGGATTAAAATTACAAGATAATACTAAAAAATATATTAAAGATAATTTAAATGAAAAAAATGTTAAAAGTTTTATGAATATAACTGAAGTTAAAGAAGTTAAATTAGAAGATTTTAATTATTTAAAAAATGATGTTTATGCTGTTGATAGAATTAATGATGTGTTTAATTTTTATGAAATGATTGAAGGATTAGTTAATACTAATTTTAATGATAAAGAAATTAATTATGTTATTCAATTAACAATGGGAATTTTATTTTGTGGAAATATTGAATTTGAAGAAGAACCTTCAAAAGATAAATGTCATATAACTGATAAAGGAAAAAAAATACAAGCAAAAGTATGTGAAATGTTAAATATTGATTTAAATATTTTTGGAGATGCATTTTTATATAATGTTCGTATTATTAAAGGAGAAACTATTAAATCTGATTTAAAATTAAATGATTGTATTGCATATAGAGATACATTTTCTAAAGAAATGTATAATAGATTGTTTACTTATTTAGTTAAAAAAATGAATACTACTTTATTTGATGATTCAATAAGACAATCTATTGAAAATGATCCTGATGTTAAACATATTGGTTTATTAGATATTTTTGGTTTTGAATGTTTTTTAGAAAATTCTTTTGAACAATTTTGTATTAATTATGCTAATGAAAAATTACAAAATTTATATGTTGAAGATATATTTAAAGAAATTGAAAATATGTTTATTAGAGAAGGTTTAAAAGATCATTTTAAAAAAATAGAATTTAGAGATAATATGCCAATTTTAGATGCTATGGGAAAATTTCCAACTGGTATTTTTTATCAATTAGATAATGAATGTAATGTTGGTCAAAAAGATATGAATTTATTATCAAAAATATTTTCAACTTTAAAAGATAATCCATCAGTGAAAAGTTCATTAAAACATAAAGAAAAATTTATAATAGTTCACACTGCAAAAGATGTAGAATATAATATAATAAATTTTTGTACTAAAAATTTAGATGAATTTAAATTAAGAATGAAAGATAGTGTTAATTCAATAAAAGATGAATTAATAAAACTAATAATAGGAGAAGAAGACGAGGCAACAAAAGGTAAAAAAGAAAAATATTTAGGTGGAAAATTTAGAAGTGATATGGATAATTTAGCACATGCATTAAGACAATGTGTAAGACATTATATAAGATGTTTAAAACCAAATGAATTAAAGAAAAAAAATTATTTTGTTCCTTTTTTTTCTCTTCAACAAATTAAATATATGGGAGTTTTAGATACTATTAAAATTAGACAAGAAGGTTTTCCTGTTATAAAAACAAAATTAGAATATTATTTAAGATATGAAGATGCATGTGATTTTCAAGGAAAATTATTTTATAAAGATGTTAAAGAAGATAATCCACAAATTACTGAATGGTGTAAAAATATGACAAATATGCTTATTCCAAATTATTCAGAAGATTTTATTTTATTTGGTCAAACTGTTATTTTAATGAAACAAAAATTTTGTGATGATATGGATAATTCAAGAAGAAAGGCACTTGAAATTAAACAGAAACAAGTTACTAAAATTACTAATTATTATAGAGGTATTGAACCAAGGAAAATTTTTAGAGATTTTTATAAAGCTATTTTTACTTTGGAACAAAATTATAAATTATTTGCTTATATTAATAGAATGAATAAAATTAGAGATGTTTGTAAAATTTTACAAACGAAATCAAGAATGATTTCTGTTAAAAATAGTAGTGTTGTTTTTTTGGAAAAATTAGAAAAATTAAAAAGATTTTTCCTTATTTCAAATATTAAAATTCAAAGTAAAAAAACATATATAAAAATATTACAAACAAAATATATAATTGTAAATTATGTAAGTTCATTTAAACATCAGAAATATTTAAAATATAGAAAATTAGTAAAAAATATAATAGAAAATAGAATTGAAAAATATATTCAAACTACTTTAGTTCCAACAGTTACTTTTTTACAAAAACATTATCGTGGATATATAACAAGAGTTCATATGGGAGAAACATATGAAAAAATAAAAACAAGAAGAGGAATATTAAAAGAAGAAATTCAATGTAATAAAATACAAAAACACTTTAAAAAACATTTTTATATGAATAAAATATTATTAAAACAAAAAGCAGTAGATAAATTTATAGGATTATTTAGAATTAAAAAATTTAGAAATTGGTATTTAAATATAAGAGAAAAAGTAAGAACAATTCAAGGAGCTTATAAAAAAAGATATTTAATGAGACATATAATAGAAACAAGATTAAAAGAATTTACAGAAGAACAAGATAATAAATTTGAAGAAGCAAATATAGTATCATCAACGAATTTATTTCCAGAAAGTCAAATAGAAAATCAAAATGAATCAATATTATCAACAAGAGATGATAAACAAAAATTTTATGATAAAAAATTAAAAAATTTAAACCCTCAAATTTTATCTCAAATATCATATTTAAATCACAGTCCATATGATCAACCAAAATTAAATTTTTTTGCACATATATTAGATTTAGATCCAATAATTAACTTAGATGATATATATGAAAATCCATGGTCAGAAACATATCAAGAAGTAGTTAAACATAATATAAATCAAAATACTCCAATTCAATTAATTGAAATAGGAGATTTTTATACAACTTTAGTTAATTGTAATGGAAAAACTTTTACTTGGGGATGGAATGGAAATGGTCAATGTTCATTTAATATTGGTAAAGATAGTAATTATTTATATGAAGATTTTGAACCTGTTAAAGAAAATAAAAATATTGTTTATAAAGATATTGATTCTACTATTGGAAGTGAATTAGATGAAAATTTCGATTTTGATACTGAAATTGAGAGTATTAGAGAAGAAAAAGAAATTTTTGGTGAAGATGAAGATGATGATATTTTTACAAAGGAACAATTTAAAAATTTTTATTATTTAAATACACCAATGGTAATTGATAATTATAATATAAGAAAAATAACATGTGGTGATGATAATACAATGATATTAACAAAAGATAATAAATTATATGTTTTTGGTTCAAATAATAATTATCAATTAGGAATATTAAAAAAAAGAAATATATACACACCAACATTACTAAATAACATAATAAAAGAAAATCCATCAAATATAAAACAAAACACAATAATAACAGATATGAAATCTTCAGGAAAAAATAATATTCTCTTAACAGAATCAGGAAATATAATATTTTTATCTTGTAATATAATAAATGGTGAAAATATATTAAATAAAACACCATTTGAAATATCAATTCCAGAAGTAAAATTTAGTAATATAGAATGTGGAAAAGATTTTTGTTTATTACTCTCAAATAATGGTTACTTATATTCATTTGGTAATAATAAATATGGTCAATTAGGACATGGTGACTTTGAAGATAGAAATTATCCAACTTTAATAAAATATTTTGTAGATAATAGAATAAAAGTACAACAAATATCAGCAGGATATAAACATTCATCATGTAAAGGGAATAATAAAGCATATTCATGGGGTTGTAATACAAATTGTCAATTAGGAACTTCAAATATGAAAAATATGTCAACTCCTTATTTTAATGATATTAAATTTTCAAAAATGAAAAATAATATTTTACAAGTAAGTTGTGGATTTAGATGTACTGTTTTCTTAACTGAAACTAGACAAATTTTCTGGTGTGGTACATGTGGTGATATACAACAACAAGATACTCCAATTGAGTTTTATTATCAAAATAAAATTCCTGAATTGTTTTCTTTTGATAATCATCAAATTGTTAAAATTAATCATACTTTTAGTAAATGTATGTCTATTTTGTATGCTACTGTTGCAGAAACTGCTCCACTTAAATTAAAGTTGAATAATCCTAATAAAGTTAATATGATGTTAAATAATTTAACTAATACTTGGACTATGAAAGATATTTATGTTCCTAGTAATGAAAGTATTGAGAATTTTATTTCTGAGAAACATATTAATAAAGTTAAAATTGGAGGAGGGAAAAATATTAGGAAAAAGTAATTTTTTTTAAATAGATAGTTTATTAATATTTAGATTTTTGTGATTATTTGTTTTTTTTTAATTTTTTTTATTGTTATTTCCTTTTTTAAATTTAATAAATTTTAATATTAGTTTGTCTATGCAAAAAATTATATCATATTATTTTTATCATAGTTTTAGAAATTTTTAATAATTTATAAAGATATTTATTATCTAATTTTTTTCAATATTTTATCTTAAATTTTCTAAATAAGAGAAAAAAAAGAGCTATAAACTATATGATTTATAATCAATCAAATCAAAAAAAATTAAATTAAAACAAAATAAATTTATTGTTTATAAAAATAATAAATTCAAATATAATTTTCTAATAATTTATATATCTAAAAAAATAATTTTTATTTCTTTCTATTAATAAATTTTCAACAAATATAAATTTAAAAAACCCTTTTTTTCTTATATTTTTCTCTAATTTTATCAGTTTCAACTCTTCTTTGTTCTTCATATTGATCTTTCATATTTTCTAATTCAGCTTCTAAATCTTCTTTTAATCCTTCGGCAATATCAGGATAGCCATTTTCTTCAGCTTCTTTAATTTCATCTGCAAAAGATGCTTTTAATTCTTCTAATGATTTATACATTTCATCCATATTTTTTTGAACATATTCTTCAATTTCTTTTAACATTTCATTTTGTCCTATACTATTATTTATTATTTTTGGTGATTTTTCAGTTAATTCATTTAATAATTCTGTTTCTTCCTCATTTTTTTTTGATATTTTCTCATTTTTATTTTCGTTTTCTTTTTCTTTTTCTTTATTATCTATTTCTTCTTTTAGTTTTTTTTCTAATAATTTATTTTCTTTTTCCATTATTTCTATTTGTTCTAAAATTTCCATTTCTTCTTTATTTAAATTTTTCTTTTCTGGTGTTTTATTTTGAGATTTAATAATTTTTTTCTTTTTCATCATTTCTCTTTTTCTTTCTTCAAAAATACTCATTTGATCAATAATACTTTGTGATATTGCATCATCTATTTTTTGTAATTTTTTATCAACATTTAAAATCTTTTTTTTAATTATTAAATTTGTTTCAACTGGATCAATTTTTTGATACATAATTTTAAAAGTATTATTCTTTTTAATTTTAATATTAGTAATATTATTATTGTTATTATCTTTTATTAAATTTACTCTTTTATAATCAGGAAATAAATTTATTCCTTCTCTATTATTTAAATCAATAGGATTTTTATCTAAAAATTCAATAACATCTTCTCTACTATAAAGTTGTGCTATTTTATCACTATAAAATTTTTGTAGTTTTTCTTTATGAACATTATCATAATATTCCATTCCTATTGTATATATATATATTAAATTTCTTATTATATCAACTGTTATTCCTTCATTTAAATTCATTTCATATGTTGCTAAAACTTCTTGGAAATTTTCTGGTAATTTTGGTGTTCTTTTTTTTGATGGTGAAAATGACATATTTTAGAAATTTAATATATTTATTTTAAATGTTAAGAAATATAAATGAAAAAATGTATAAAAATAAAAATAAATTATATATTAATGATTATATAATTTAATAATCAATTTATTTAAGATAAATGAAAAAAAAATATATAAAATTTAAATATATTATTTTTTAGTGACATTTGAATTATTTATAAATTCTTTTCCTAAATTTTGAACCATATTTTCATATTTGCTTAATTTTTCAGATAATTCATCTAATTTATTTGTAATTGAAGTAGTTTTCTGTGGATAAAAATTATTATTAAATCTCATATTTTGCCCAAAAATATTTTTCTTTTCAATTTTGTTAATTTTCGTTTTTGTAATATTGACAATTTCAAAAGGTTTAATAGTTCCAAATATATTTTGTTTAACTTTTTCATTTTGTGATTCCTCTAATTCCTTATCCTAAAAAATTAAATAATAGAATACAAATTTTTCTTTTAATAGAATTACCTCTATATCATTTTTTTTATCATTTGAATCTGAATTTGAATCTTCTTCTTCATTAAAATTTTTTCTTTTGATATTATATATTTTATATTCTCTTTTCTGTTCTTCACTTTTATTTGATTTAATTTCTGATTTATCATAGTATCTAATCCTATTAAAAATTATTGTTTTTATAATACCATCAAATCTCTCAAATTTATTTAATAAATTATTATTTGAATTATTTATTTTTGATTTTGGAATAAATTTTGGTATTTTATTCTTAGTTTTTATCTTTGTTTTTTCATTTGATTTTTCTTCTCTTACTTCAATTGAATCTAATCTTTTATTTTTTTCATTCTTTTTATCATTTGATGTAGAAATATTATTATTATCTTTATTAATATTTTTATTATTTTTTTTACTTAAAGAATACTTTCTTCTTTTTCTTGGAGTTTCAACTCCAATTTTTTGTCTTCTATTCATAATAATTAAAGTCTTTTCTCCTTTTTGATAATCACTATCATCTAAATCATCTGAAATTATTGCTTTATATAATTGTTCATTTTCTACTAATTGCCAATTATTTTTAAATTCAATAAATGATTTTATTGGAAATCCTGTTAAATTATAAAAATCTTCACTTAACATTATGTATTTTTTTCTTATATGACTTAATGGTATTTTTGATGATAAATTTTCCCTATTTAAATATTGAACTAAATGATTGTAAATTCCTAATATTTCATTTAAGTATGAATCATTGAATGATGATATTAAAAAGAATTTTAAATTACTTGATTTTGAATATTTTATTTTATCATATGTACTTTCAATTTTTGGAAAAACTTCATTCATAAAAACTAAATAATTATCACTTAATTCATTATTATCATTTTTTATTTTTTCTTCAATTATTGAAATTTTTTGTACCATATCATCATTAACTTTATATTTAAGTGATGCAATATGAATATTTTTTAAAGCTTCAAAAATACATTTTTTCCCTTTTTCATCTTGTAATTTTGAATAATCATATTGAAATAAATAATCAATTAATTTAATATAAGTATCATATGCATTTTGAATATTTTCTTCATATAATATTGTATAACTAATATATTTAATATATCTTTCAATATCTGCAAATGCATCACAAATTAACATTTTTATTTTTAATCTTATTACTGTCATTAAATGAAGAAATTTAACTAAAACAATTTTAACACTTCTTATTAATTTTGATTTTAATTCAGTATTTGAGAATTTGAAATGATTTTTATTTTCAAAATTACCTTTTATAATTTTATCTATTGTTGAATATATATTTATTAAATAATCATTTGAATCTATTTTTTCTTGGTCTTGATTTTTTGAGGAATTTATGGTAGTATAAATTAACTTTTTTATATATTCTTTATCTGTTTCAATATCAAATATTATATTACAATTATTTTGATTTATATTTCTTTTAGATGAATTTAAAGAAGTATTTAAATTTGATGTAGCATTCTGTAAATAACATAAATGAATAATATTATTCATCATAATTAAAAAACTTTTACAAATAGCTTTATCTTTATTAAATAATTTTAATAAAATTCTTGTATGTTTCTTTTCTTTTTGATTTAATAAAATTTCAAAAATATTTCCACTAACAACTTCTAAATTATTAGATTTAATATTTTGTGTATCTAATAATTCTTTAAAAGATAATAATTGTTCTTTAATAATATTATTAAGGTTTTTATATTCATAATAAAATGCTCCTTCAAGTAAATAACTTTTCATTGCACTTGGTGTAATATGAATTAAATCTGATAAATTTTTCCTTACTTCAACTGCTTCTTCTCTCATAATTCTATAAAATATTAATTTAATAAATGATAAAATTATTTCAAGATATCTTCCTTCATTTTGACTAATTTTTTGATTAAATTCAATTTTTAAATAATGTCTTAAAGTACCATTAATAATTATATATATATATTCATAAATTTCTCTTCTCATTTTATAATCTATTGCATCAATAATATTTAAATCTTCTTCTATTTCTAATAATTAAATTAAATTTATGAATTATAAATAAATAAAATAGAAATGATGAATATAAATAATATTGAATTTTTTTCATATAATTTATCATTAAAATATCATCTTCTTTTTTATCTGTTTCAAATTTAAATCCATTCATTATTAAATATTCAATTAAATAGAATGTATCATCAGATGTTAAATTATATAATTTTAATCTTTCTTTAATTAAAACAGATAAATTAAAATTAATTTCAGAAGGTAAAGTTTTTTTATTTGGATCAGTTTCTTGAATATAAAATTGAAATATTATAAAGGGAATATCTACAGGTGAAATAAAAGGAACATATATTTTATTAAAATCATCAAGAATATTTTTAGAATAAGATAAAAATGTAGAAGAATCAGATTGAAATTCATCATTTTTTTGAGTCATAAATGAGAAAAATTCTTTTAAAAATAATTGAATAGTTTGAAAGAAAAAATTAAAATTAAAATAAATTAATTTTCCTAAAGTCTTTTCTTCAGGAGAAGTATTTTCTTCACTTTTTCCTTCAATTTGTCTTAAATGATTAATCATATAATTTTTAATATCAAGAAATAAATCATCATATAATCCATTAGTAAATAAAACAGTCCATTTTTGTAATATTCCAATATTATTTAAATAATTATAATCACTTATTAAAGTAAATTCATCATTTTTACAATAATTATCTGATGTATCATTAAAATTATTAAATTCATCTATTGAATAAAATTCATTAAAAAAATCAAAATTTAAATCATCTCTTTCTGTTTTTGTAATTTTCATATTAGAAAAAATTTCATTTCTATAACTCATTGATATTGAATTAAGTACAAATTCATTTTTTCCAACTTTATCATTTTCTTGTTTTAAATATTTAAAATTTTTAATAATAATTTGAGTAACATTTAATATATCTTCTAATAAATCATTATTCTTTAATTTGATAATTATTAATTTTGCAAGAACAAAATAAAGAACATTAATATTTAAAGCAAAATTATTTCTAAATTCAATTAAACAAAAAAATACTAAAATTAATCTCATTCTAGAATACAAAGCTTGATTTTTAGAATATTTATAAGAATTAAAAGAAATATTTTCAATAGTTCTTGGATTAATTATAATTCTTTGATATCTTTGAATAACATTATTTTCTTCAATATTTTCATTATTTTCAGATACAATTTTTAAATCTTCACATAAATATTTTTCACTTAATTCAACAAATAAAGAAGCAAGCCAAATTTCTTGATGATTAATTAAATGAATAAAAAATTCATAAGATTTCCCAATTAAATAAGAAATAATTGCTAAATTAGTTTCATGAATTTGATGAATTGATCTAAAAATTCTAATATATTTAACAAAAGTTCTCATTAAATTATTTACAGTTTCACTTTTTCCATTTTCTGGATTTTTTTCTTTATTTTTAATATTATCTTTTGATGTTATTAAAATACCACTTTCAGTTTTAATAACTGAACTATTAATATCTTTTTCATTTTCTTTTTCTTTAATTTGATTATTTCCATATGTTGTTTTTATCATTGATAAAAAATATTTATGTATAATATCAAGAACACATAAATTTAAATCGTCATCTGGTCCAACATCAATTTCAGTATTTGCTAAATATAATTGAAAATATTTTAATTCAAATAATAAATCATGGAAATTTTCAATAGGAATTTCCATTGAAATTAATCTATTTTCATATGTTTTATAATTTATTTGAAAACAAATAGCATATAAATGACTATAAATTAAAAATAAATCATCTCTTTGTTTTGATATAATTAATTGTGCATTATCATTTTCTTTTAATTTATTAATATTATAATACATTGGAGTATAATAAAAATCATCTGGTAAAACTGAATTTGAAGTATCAGTTAATATAATAACTTGGAAATTAATATTTAATAAGAAGAAAGTACCATCATTCATTAATAATAATAAAAACATATCATTACAAATCCAATCCATATCTACTATTGTTATTTGACTCATTTTTTGACCTATTAAATCTACTATTTTTGATGAGGAAAATTTATATGTTTCTGTCATGAAAAATATTAAAGTTGAATTTTTTTTATTTTCTGTATTTATACATATTGCAAGACTTTCACCTTTCATTGTTGGTTTTATTATTATTTTTTGATTTTTACCTTTTTTTTCCTTTTCATTAAAATAAATTGTTGATTTTGATATTTTTGTATTTATATCTCTTAAATCTTCAATTTCTTCCGTATTAAATAAATCATTATAATAATCACAAATAATTTTTTTTGGTAAGGAACGAAATTTATCATTAAAATCAAATAAGAATAAATAATCAAAAATATAAATATTCATTTCTTTTGAATCTATTTTATATTCTGTAACAATATAAAAAATTCTTGAATGACTTCCTAAAAAAAAATTATTTGAAAATACAACATTTACATTTTGTTGAATAATATAATTTTTATCATTTAATTTAATACCAATTTTACTTAATTCAATATCTCGTGAAATATTAAAAAAAGTTCCTGTATTTGATAAACTTTTAAAATTATTTTGATACCAGAAAACAATAAAAATATCTGTAACAATTACTATTTTATCAAGAGTATTATTAGTATAAACTTGAAAGTTTTCTAAATTCATTTCTTTTTTATTTGTTTTGTTTGTTAAATTTGAAATATTTATATTTGAAAAATATTTTATTTTTATTTCATGTTCAATTGCTATTAATTTACCAGAACGAAAAACACAAATTATTGAATCATGGTTTAAATTACTATTAATATAAACTATATCATTCCCTTTTGTAAATTCACATTCTTTTATTTTTTTTGTTCTTAAATCTAAATGATATAATTTATAATTTTTTAAAAAGAAAATTGTTTTGATTGTCGTTGATTCATCAAAATGAATTTTTTTCATTTCAGTTCCATGTTTTAATTTAATATCATAAACTTTCCTTATTGAAATATCAATTATTGGTTTTTTATTTGAAATTTCCATATTTTTATTAATTAATTAAAATGTTATTAATGTAATTTTTTTTATTTTAAAAAAAAAATCAGTTTGAAAATTTAATTTATAATATTAATTATTCATATTTCACTATTTTAAATAATAATTTTTTGAAATAATTCCTTTATATTTGATAAAATAATAATATAAACAAATTGTATAAATTAAGAATAAAAAAAATTTAATGGGAAATTCAATATCAGACATTGACAATACAAGTGAAAATAATAAAGATGTAGAAATTAAAGAAATAAATAAAAATAATCCCCCAAATCCACAAAATTTTTATAATAATCAGTCACTACCAATAAATTCATCACTAAAAGATATAATAAATCAAGTAATAAACAATTCACATAGTATTTTTTCATTTCGTTTTGAAAACCAATCAAATAAATCAAATAATAATAATAATAATGTAAATAAAATAAATATCAAAAATATAGAAGAACACAAAGAAATAATAGAAGACAATATAATGATTAATAATAATAAAACATCAAACAAAATAATTCAAATATCTCCAAAACAAAATAATAATAATTCAAAAAATAATATAATAAACCAAAATTTAAAAAATTCCTTTAATCAAAACCAAAATCCATTTCAAACAATTCAAAATCAAAATTCTTTTGAAACACAATTTCAAAAAAACGAATATGAACAACAACAAAAAGAACAAAATTTCCAAATTAAATTTAACAACATTCCTCAAATTCAAAATCCATTTTCTCAAAATCAACAAAATCAAATTCTCCAAACTCTAAAAAAAACAGAATATCAAATAAAACATCAATTAGAAGAAGAAAAGAATCCATCATCATCAAATGAAAGAACCCCATCAATTTTATTTGAAAATCCAATAGAATTTCAAGCAGGTTCATTATATCAAGATATAAGAAAAATATATAAATTTAAAAAATGTTTAGGAGGAGGTCACTTTGGTCAAGTAAGATTAGGTTGTCGAAGAAGTGAAAAGCCTCCTTTCTCTCCATATTATGCAATAAAATCAATATCAATAAAGAATTTAAGTGAGAAAGATTTAGAAGATTTAATAAAAGAAGTTGATATAATTTCAGGATTAGATCATCCAAATATTATTAAATTTTATGAAACTTATCATGATAACTGTTATTTTCATATTGTTATGGAATTATGTAATGGTAAAGAAGTTTTTGATAGAATAGTTGAAGATGGTAGAATAAAAGAACAAAAAGTTTGTATGGTAATAATGAAAGTACTTCATGCAATATCATATTGTCATAATAGAGGAATAACTCATAGAGATTTAAAACCAGAAAATATACTTTTTGAATCTTTTGAAAAAGATGCAGAAATTAAATTAATTGATTTTGGTTTAAGTAGAAAAAATTTTATAAATGAAAAAATGCATACTATATTAGGAACTCCTTATTATGTTGCTCCTGAAGTTTTACAAGGAGAATATGATGAAAAATGTGATATTTGGTCAATTGGTGCTTTAACTTATATTATGTTATGTGGTGATCCTCCTTTTAAAGGATCTTCTAATAATGAAATTTTTAATAAAATTTTAAATGAAGATGTTAAATTTTCTTCTAATAAATGGAAAAAAATATCTGATGATGCAAGAGATTTTGTTAAAGAATGTTTAAATAAAATCCCTGAAAAAAGACCAAATGCTATTCAAGCACTTGAACATAATTGGTTTAAAGATATTTTAAATGAAGTTCATAGTGTTAAAAATATTTCTGTAGATATTTTAAAAAATTTAAAAAATTTTTCTATAAAAGCAAAGTTTACTAAAATGGTTATTAGGTATTTAGTAAATACTTTAACTGATAAAGAAAAAGTTGTTTATAGAAAAGCATTTTATGCTATGGATTTTAAACATACTGGTTCAATTGATTTGGATGAATTAGAAAAAAGTTTTGAAATTGGGAAAGTTAAAGTTAAAAAAGAAGATTTAATTAAATTAATTAAATTAGCTGATGAGAATAATAAAGGATCTTTAGATTATACTGAATTATTAATTGCTAGTATTAATAAAAATGATTTATTTACTGAAGAAAAGTTAAAAATGGCTTTTCAATATTTTGATGTTAATAATAATGGAATTATTGAAATTTCTGATTTAAAAGATGCAATGTTGAGATTTGGTAAAAAAATTATTAATAATGAAGATGTAAATAAATTAATTCAAGAAGTTACTAAAAATATGTTGAAAGATAGTTTGAGTTTAGATGAGTTTATGAATATTTTTCAAGATTTAAAAAAATGAATAAAAAAAAGGTATTTGTTTTTATTTTATATAATTTTTTTAAATTTGTAAAGTTTTATTATTTATCGTTTTTAAAATATAAAATTAGATTTTTTTAATGAGAATATGGATTTTTGTTTTTATTTTGTTGATATTGATTTTTATAATATTGATTATTATTATTTTGATTATTTATTAAAATATTATTATTATATTCAATATTTTCATTCATCATATTTTTTCTTAATAATAATTCATTAATAAAAGCTTTTAACTCATCTAAATTTTGTAAATAATTCTCTTGAATTAACTTAATACAAAATTTTTTATATTCATCATTATTTATTCTCATATTTTGATTATTCATCATTTCTTTTTCTAAAGCTAATTGTTTTACTGTATGAATTAAATTTTTAATCCATCTCCATAAATTTTTAATTTCAATTACTTCATTTGGAGAAGAGTCTGTTAAAGTAATATATAAACCTTTTAATTTTTGAATTAATTCATCTCTAATTTTATTCTCATTTTCATCAATTATTTCATTATTAAAATTTCCTTCTTTAGAATTTAATTTAAATAAAAGTTCATTTATTTTTGGAAATATTTGTTCAATTGAATTAACTTGTAATATTTCTGCAATTTTATTTAATATCATTTCATTATCTTTATTCTTTTCTTCATTCATTTGAATTAATTGTGTATAACGAATTTTTTCTGATTGGAGTTTACTTTTTAAAACATCTGTATTTGATTGTAATGTTTCAATTTGTTGTTTTAAATTTTCTATTTCTTTTTGATAATTATACATCATTTCATTTACACTTGGATTTTGTTCTTCATTTATTTTGTTTTTACTATTTGATTCTGTTATACTTATATTGTTATATTTATAATTTGATATATTATTATTTAATTTTATAGGGGAAGAATTTTGTCTAGGAAGATAATTTATTGTTGCAGTTTCGTTAAATTGATTTTTTTGATTTGGAGCTGTATTTATATTTAATTTATTATCTGAATAATTTGTTGCTTTTGTAAATTGAAATTCAACATTTTTTTTATTTAAATTTGTTTCTGTAAGATTTCTTTGAAACATATTATTCATTAATTTGTTATTATTATTTTCATTATTATTATTCGGCATATAATTTATAAAATTTTCTTCATTATTATTTTCTAATTCATCTTCTGTATTTTCTATTTTAATATTATTATTATTATTATTGTTATTTTCAAAATTTTTTTGATAATTATTATTATCATAATTATTTTCATTTTTATCTAAATCTTCTTGTTGTGTTTCAACTGTTTCATATTTTTTAAATAATTCATCTCTTTTACCATCTGTTAAAGTTTCTAATGTATAGTTTATATTTTTTTTATATAAATTTTCTCCTTCTAAATTATTATTATTTATATCTGATAAATTATCTTCATTTTCATTTATTTGATTATTTCCACTTATATCAATTGGAAAATTTTTTTCAGTATTTATTTTATTATTATTTAATGTCATAAAGTTTTTATTTAAAATATTTAAATTTTCTCTTTGATTATTAATTTGAGGATTCATTGAAGACATCATTGTACTAATTGTTTTTTCATTTTTCTAATTAAGCATATTAAAAAATATTAATATACCATTTTCATTTTTTCAATATCATCTCTTATTTCATCAATAGTAAATTTAATTCTATTAATTTTATTTGAATAGGAAGAATCCATATATATTCAATAATTAAATTTAAAAATAAAATGAAAAATTAAAAAATAAAATAAATATAATAAATAAATATATTATATAAAATAAAAATATAAAAAATAAAAAAAATTCAATTTCTGGTCAGAAAAAACAAAAAGAAATATAATCAAAGCAAAATCAAAAAATATAAAAAATAAAAAAAATGCTAACAGGAAATACATTAATAAATAACTCAAATAACATAATTCCATTATCTAATAGAGTAAATATCTTCAGTCAAAAAAATTCATCAAATGTTTTTAACGATTTTTCTCAAAAACCAAATTTAAATATTAACGGAACACAAAGAGAATTTGGAAAAGATTTAACAAATCAAAATAATTTAACATCATTGAATAAAGAGAATTTTGGTAGAATTTTAGTTAATAAAAATAATAAAATTAATCAAATTAAAAAAGATAGTTGTAAAATAAATCAAATTTTAATTAATGAATACAGAAGGCAAAAAAGTCAAGACACTTATTCTAAAAATATTTTTGGTAATACCTTAAAAGAAAATAAACAAAATTATTCTTCAAAAAAATTACCTTCTTCAAATGAGGATATTTTCATAGAAGATTTAAATGAAAATAATAATAATAAAGAAAATATTAATGAAAATATTAATGAAAAAAATAATAAAATACCATCTAATTTAAACATAGATAAAATAATAATAGATGAATCATTAAATGAAGAAAAAAATAATAACCCCAAAATAGAAAAAGAAGAAAATGAAATATCAAATTCCCAAAGAAAAAACTTCCTAAATAAAGAAAAAGAAAAAAATAAAGTAACCCAAAATTCAATAGTAAAAAATCCTCAATATGTAGATGAATACTTCAATGATATATATGAAACATTAAAATTAACAGAAAAAGATTTTTTACCAGATCCAGATTACATGTCAAAACGTACAGATATAAATTCAAAAATGCGTTCAATATTAAATGATTGGTTAATAGAAGTACATATGAAATATAAATTAGTCCCAGAAACTTTATATATAACAATAAACATAATAGATAGATATTTATCTTTAAAAGATATAAAAAGAAATAAATTACAATTAGTAGGAGTTACTTCAATGTTTATTGCATCAAAATATGAAGATATTTATCCTCCTGAAGTAAAAGACTTTTCATATATAACAGATCATGCATATACAAAAAAGGAAATTTTAAATATGGAAATGGAAATTTTATCAACATTAAATTTTAATGTAACATTCCCAACTCCTTTTAGATTTATTGAAATATATAAACAAATATTAAATTTTGATGATAAAACTTTTACTTTTGCATGGTATTGTCTTGAATTATGTTTAATTGAATATAAAATGATAAAGTATAAACCAAGTTTTCTTGCTGCTTGTTCTGTTTTTTGTGCTTATAGATTATTAGATTTAAATGAAAATGGTGTTCCTGAAGCTATGGGTTTTACTTATAGTGATATTAAAAATTGCTGTTTAGAAATTTGTGGTTTAATTGATGCTCAAAAAAAAAGTAATTTAAAAGGAATTTATAAAAAGTTTTCACTTGAGAAATATTTTAAAGTTGCTGATATTACTTTTTAAAAATTGGGTTTTTTTATGATTATTTTTTAGTTTTTTATTGTGATTTTTATAAGTCTTTTTTTGGGTTGAATAAATTGTTTTTTTTCTTTGTTTGAGGTATTTAGTCTTTTTATATAATATTTATTATATATATATATTATTTTTTAATATTTTCAAATTGATATTTTGATTTTATTAATATATTTTGTATTATTTTTTTTTAAATAGAAATTGTAAAATTAGAATTACAATGTTTAATTTTATTATTATCTATTTAAATTAGGTGAATAAATAAAAAAATGAACAAAAATTTTAGAGTTGCCTTTCCTTTGAAAAAAAATGAAAAAAAACCTATAGAATCAAATTTAGATAAAATAATAAATACAACACAAATAAAAATGCGTGAATTAATGTCAAAAAAACAAGAAGCAGACAAAAAAACTAATTTATTATTAGGACAAGAAAAAACAATAGATGTAAATATATTAGCAATACAAAAAGAAATAGAAAATAAACAACAATCAATTGGATTATTAAATGATCAATTTAATCAATTAGAATCAGAAATAACATTGTTACAAAATGAAATTCAAGAATTAATCAAATTATCAAATCAAAAAGAATATAAATTTAAAGAAGATATAAATTATATTAATTCTCAATTAGATTCAATTAAATATGGAACTTTACATGAAGAAAGTCAAAAAAAATTTGAAATAAAACAAAATTTAGAAGAAGTTGTTAAATATAAAGAAGATAATATAAAATTAAGAGAAAGATTATATATTTTAACTTCACAATTAAGAGAATTAGAAAATGAATATAGTAATTCAAAAGATAATGAATTTACTAGTATTGCAAAAGCTAAAAAAGGAATTGAAACTATTAATGATATGTTTGATCATTTTAATAAAATTAAACAAAGAGAAATGGGAGAAATTGAAGAAAATGAAAATGAAGATAATGGAAATATTAATGAAGGGGAAAATCCTTCAAATAATATTGAAGAGGGAAAAAATGAATAAAATTTTTTTATTAAAGTTAAAATTTAAATAATTTTTTTGATATTTATATAATTTTTATTGAAAGATATTTAATAAATAAATTATGTTAATTTTTTAATTAATTAAAAATACATATCTAATAAAAGTATTTTATTTATAATTATTTTTGATAGTTATATTTCCTTTTTATAATATCATTTACTTTGTCAAATAAATTATTATAATTTTGTTTACTTTTTGTATCTGTATTTACTGCATTTATATCCTTTTTTTTATTTTGGAAATTTTTAGTTAATTTTTCAATTTCTTTAATATTATTATTAAATATTTCAAAATATTTTCCTTTTTCTTTATTTAATTCTTCTGTCAATATAATATTTTTTTCTTCCAGTAATTCACATTCATTTATTAATTGTTCAACTTCATTATCAATACATTCTGATTTTTGTAACATATTGTTCATTTCATTTTGTAATCTAATAAATATAGATAAAATTTTTTTATTTTTATTTATTAAATTAGTTCTTTCTAATTCTTTCTTTTTTAAAATATTATAATATTGTTTTGTCTTTTTATAATAATTACATAAATATAAAAATTCATAAAAATACATTTTTAATCTCCTTTTTTTTATATTATATTGATGAACAATTATTTTAAATATATTTTTAAAAGATGGATTGAGAAGAATTAATTTTTTTGAAATTTGTCTCTGAATTTTAAATTTAATATGATTAATTATTAATTTCTTTACTTTATATATAAAGTCTAATTGTCTTTTAAAAAATAATTGCCTTTTAAATCTATCACTTTTTTTTTTTAACATGTGATTTATTTTTTTATTTATTTTAATAATTTGAACTTTATTTATAACATTTTTGAAAAAAAAATCTCGAAAACAAAATCTATATTTTTGTGAATATAATTTATCAAAATAATATTTTAGATATATTTTTTTTAGTTGATTAATTATTTTATAATTTAAAATCCTTATTTTATTATTATATCCATTTTTTAATTGATTAATAAATATTCTTTTAATTAAAATTTTTTTTTTCCTTTTATATAATAAAAATTTCAATTTATATAAAAATTTTTTTTGAATATTCCTTTTAAAAATACATAAATTATGATTTATTTTTATTATTTTAAATATATCTTTTTTCAATTCAATATTTCTTTTATTAATTATTCTTTTTTTTAATTTTTCTTTTTTCTTATTATTTAATAAAATAATAAAAGCATTTTTTTTCAAATTATAATCATAGATTTTTAATAAACTACAACTCTTTTTTTTATTATATATATTAATTATTTTTTCGTTATTTTCAATAATTGATTTATAAGCTTTTAATTTATTTTCAAGAAATATGATTAAACCTTCATTATAATTTTCATTATTGATATAAGTATCTAAATCATCTAAAATTTCTTTAATTCCAAAATTAGATAATTTAATATTTACTTTATTATCAATTTTATTACTAACGTTAAAAAAACTTTGATTTTCTTTTATTGGAATTGGAATAAATTTTTCAAATCCTTCTTCAATATCATCTTGAGTTATAATTTCATTATTTTTTATTTTTAAATTATCATATGAATCATTTGTGAAAAATGAACTTGAGTTTTTATTTATTATATGAATAGAACTTAATGTATTATTATTACTATCATTATTAATTCTTTTTAAAATGTTTTTTCTTATTGATTTCATCTATTTAAATATTAAAATAAATTTTAATTTAAATAAACTAATTTTTTATAAATTTAAATTATATAAAAAATATATAATATTTATTTTAAATAAAAAAATTAAAATTAAAAAAATAAAAATTAAAATGAAAAAAATGTAAAAAAAAGTCAAAAAAAAATGGAGAAAATTAAAAAAGAAATAAAATATGAATTAGATGACATACCTCTTTACTTACCAATAAAATTGAAAAAAAAAGGAACAGAAAATA
>JAEEGK010007059.1_pt1 | contig 26852 bp, 17 predicted proteins | sample 8958771 | NCBI WGS metagenome assembly JAEEGK01 (sample SAMN16246547, study PRJNA631951) | gut metagenome | biome: gut microbiome; feature: rumen; material: SC-attached | host: Bos | place: Iran: Karaj | collected 2018-10 | reverse complement strand
CCCAATCCCCAATCCCCAATCCCCAATCCCCAATCCCCAATCCCCAATGGTTATTTTAAAAATAATATGAGTTAATAATAACAATAAAAATTTAAATTTTTAATTTTATAAAAAATATTTATTAAAAAAAAATAAAAATATTTTTAAATAAATTAAATAAAAGTAATTAAATAAGATAAGTATATTTAATTAAAAGATGTCGATATAAAGAATCCAAATTATTGTGTGACGTTAGAAATTGAACATTTATATCTTATTTCTATTATGGAAAACACCACATCAATCATAAATTGTTCCTATTGTATATTCTTTTTTTTTAGATTATTTTTTAAAAATATATTATCTATAATTTCATTTGAATTTTTCTTTGATAAATTATGAATATATTTTTTAATATTTTCAATTAACTTTCCTTTTTTATAATAATAATCTTCTGATTTGATTCTTTTATTATAATCTTTATATAAATCTAAAATCTTTTTACCAAATTCTTTTGTATATTCTTTTATTTGATTGTCTATATTATCATTATTATTTATTATACTTATTTTTTTTAAGGTACTTTGCTCTTCTTTTGGCAAATGTAATTTTTCTCTTAATTCATTTATTTCATTTTCTTTTTTTGATTTGAAATGAGAGAATCTATTATAAGTATCATCTAATTTTACTTTTAATCCTATAAATTCAGAATTTAAATCATTTATTTTATTTTTTATTTCAATTAATTGATTCTTTCCAATAATCATTTCTTTATTATTTTTTTCTATAATTTCTTCTTTTTCTTTTGTTAATTTTTCCAATAAATCATATTGATTTTTTAGTTTACTTTTATTTAGCTTTTCAATATAAACTGTGCTTTTTTCATTTATATCTAAGAAGATATTTCTAATATTTGTTTCTTTAAAATAAAGATAATCTTTTTCATTTGATATTATATTTTCTTTTAGATTTTCCATATATTTAATTATTATTTCTTCTGATTCTTCTTTTGTTAAAAGAAATTTTTCTTGAATGTCTCTTCTTAAATCTATTAAATTATTAGGCATATCAATATCTATTTTTTCTCCAAAAAAATCTAAAGATATATTACTACTCATTTAAATTAACTTCTTTTATTTTTTCAGATTTTATTTCGTTTTGGCTTATCTTTATTTTGATTTCAGTGAACAATTTTGAAAAATAATTAGTTTTTTAACTTATTTTTATGAGAAATAAAGATTGTGAAAAATATAATTAGAATAATGTTTAATTCTCAAAGTAAAAAAAATAAATAGGTAGTTAATAAATTTAAATCATTATTTTATATTTATTGTTTAAACATTAATAAATGATATTTGTTAAGAAAGAAATTTGAAAAAGGATAAAAAATATAATTTGATTTAAACAAGCAATATATTAGAAGAAAAATGTTCTTTTAATAATATTTAAATAGTTTTGATTTAGAAAACATAGCTTATTTTATCAAAAAATATTTCTTCAAGCAAAAGATAAAATATAACTGGAATATCAGAAGAAAATATTTTAATTTTATTTAATTAATATGATATAATGAATTAAATTTATTGGATTATTATTTATTAATTAATTTATATTAAATGAATAAATGAAGATAGAAATGAAAAAAATAAAATTAAAGTTCAAAACAGAATATGAATACTGATAAATTAATTGAAATTATTTGAGAAATAAATTGAAAAATGGTTAAGAGATTTTATTTCAATGAAAGGAAGTTTTTAGATAAATAAATAAAGATAATCCTCAAACAATAAATTCAAATTTTTTTAAAAAAATATCAAATTTGGTTTAAACAATGAAAAAGTTATTAACATTTGAATTATTTGATAATCAAAAAAATTGGAAAATAAAAATTATGATTAATTTATTAGAAAAGTAAGAGAAGAAATAATTGAAAAAGAGTAAATTTAGTAGAAAAGTGTTAATAATTTAGATTATCAACATAAAGGAAAATTATTATTAAATGATATTAATAATTATTATAATTTAAACGACCATTCTTGTGTTTGGAAAAAAAATGAAGAAGCAATTTTACTATTTTTAATACTCTATATACTAATCATATATATTTAAATTGAGATGAATGAAAAATAAATAAATATTTAAAGATTAGATAAAAATTTTAAAAAAAGGAATTTTTAATTTTTTTATATTTTTTGTTAATTTAAATTTAATTTTATGGATAATGATATTATGGCACAAATTGAAATATTAAGAAATAATCAACCTAAATATTTAAAGAATCTTCAAAAAGAAAATATAAGAAATATATTTGATACTTTTTTAGATTATAATTCATCAGATGATGAAGATTTTTATGAAGATGAATCAAGTTTATTAGTTTTAAATAAAAAAAATAAATTAAGAACAAAATATACTCCTCATAAATTATATTATACTTATGATGAATTTGAAGCAGGATATGAAAAAGATTATTATGATAAAAGTTTTGTTAATACTTTAAAAGGAGAAGATACAAAAGTTAAAAAAGTATATTTAAGAGATTTATTAAAAATAGAATTTGGTGAAACACATTATTCAAATATTGATAAAATTTTACCTCAAAAAAGAAAAATAGGAAAAAAGAATTCAAGTGCATATTTTAATTTTAAAAAAAAATATGAAGAAACTCAATTAGAATCCTATAACTTTAAATCAAATTTAATTCCAGGAAATCAAAATAAAATAATAACAGCATCAAATGATTTAGATTTTGATTTTAAATCACTTGAAGATTATATGAATGATTATTTAAAATATGAAAATACTTCAAATATAATAGAATTAATAGATCTTGATAATACTAAGTTTGTTTTTAAAAAAATAAATTTTAGAGATTCTTCACAAGGAAAAAAAAATTTATTTGGTGATGTAGATATTCAAGATATTGTTAAAAGAGCTGAATGTTTAACTAAACAAAGATATAAAGATGTTTATAATACTAGTATAATATTACTTAAATTTTTTACTTTATTAAAAAGAATTCATAAAAAAAAACAATTAGAAAAAGGTTATAAAAAGAAAAAAAATAGAAATATGAATGTTAAAGAAGAACATATTTTTACTAAAGTTAATAATGATATTACTTCTTTTGAAAATTTAAATATTTTTCAAGGAAGTAAAAATGAAAATGAAAGATGTGAAAAAGAAAGAAAAAAATAAGTTTGTAATTGATGAAATAAATGAGAAAATAAAACAATTTGAAATAATGAAAAAAGAACAATTACATCAAAAATTAAAAGAAAAAATGCATAATTTATTATTTAATGAAGAAGATTCAGCTGAATTAAATCCTAATAATATAAATGAAAATGAATTAAATAATAATGGAACTATAAATAGAGAAAATTCAATGAATGAATCTTTTAATGAAGAAGATGGAGAAAAAGTTAATAAAAAAAATGTAGTTGATAATGCTAAAATTAGAAGAAAAGGTATTAAAACTAATGTTCAATTAGATAATGAATTAAAAGATTTTATTCCTGAATTTATCCCTCAATATCAAAATAAATATTAAGGAGGTTTAAAAAATAAAATTTCACAAAAAAATTATAATAAAAAAAAATAAGAATAATAATTAATAAGTATAATATATAATAAATATATTATTAATTATAAAAGAAAAATTAAAATAATAAACTTTTCAATCAATAATATAAAAAGAATAAATTATTAAAAAGAAGATTTCAAATTAAAGTATTTTTTATTTTATTATTTTTTTTAGATAAATAAAAAATTACTTTCTAATTGTTTATTTTTCTTTTTAATTATATTAAATTTTTTTATTTATTTTAAATTTAAATAAAGATGAATTATAAACAATTATCAGGTAATTTATTATTGATAAATAAACAAATAAAACAATATTCTTTAAACAAAAATAATTATGAAATTGAAAAGAAAATCTCAATTGAGGAGTTATCAAATAAATTATCTGAAAATGAGAAAAAAAAAGAGTTTTTATTATTAGAAATAGAAAATGAAGAAGAAAGAATATCAAAAATAAAATTAAGAAAACATTATTTCAGATATATCTAAAATTAAAACAAATTCTCCTATATTTTTATTTTCTTCAGATTCTTCTATTTCATTGTTTCACCTTTTTTTATTAATATTTCCTTTTATTTGAATAGAAGAAGATTTTTCATTAGTTCTTTTTGTTTTTTGAGTAATTGAAATATATTGATTGAATGACAAAGTTATCATTTATATTACTTTTAATATTTCCTTAACTTTATATCATGCTTCAGAATAACACATTATATTCCATATTTTATTGGTTAGATGAAAATGTCATTATGGTATATTAATATAAGATTTTTGAAATTTATGTTTTATTTGTTTATTTATAATATAAAATAAAAAATTAAATTTATTTATTCCTATATTCTTACTACGAAGAAAAATATAAAACATTGTATTTAATTACATTTGAATAAATACAAATTTTATATTATTTCCTCTACAAAAATTTATATGTTTACAAAGGCATAAAAACAATATAAATTGATTTAATAGTTTTTTATAATCTGCTATCAATACTTTCTTTTTTTTTATATTGATTGATAATACTTTCTTTTGGATATGAATCAAAAGTCATTTTTCTACTTAATCTTCTTCTATAACTCTTATTTTTAATATTTTCAACTATAATAAAACTACCATGTTTTGTAGAAATATTTGAAGAATTAATATCAATAAACGGTTCATTATTATCTAAAATATTTTTTTTATTTTTTTTCTTCTTTGAACTTTTATTACAATAACTAATTAAATTAACAAGAGTAAAAGTAATAAAGCAAATAAATAATGAAACAGAAATAATAAAACAAGTATTAACAAATCCATAAAAATCAGATAAAAATCCTCCTAATAAAGGACCAACAGTATCACCTAAATTAGAAACAAAATTAAAAATAGTACAAGCTAAATCATTAGAATAATCTTTATTGATTTTTAAATCATTTATTAATGTTGACATATAATCTTCAATTGAAGGTAAAATAACAAAAGCTTCAGAAGGTCCTAAAAGAACTAATCCAATTATTATTATATAAATAGTTTTAGGAAGAATTGAAATTGGTCCTAAAAAATTAACGAAAATAAATCCTAAAAATAAACCAAAAGAAATTGAAATTTTACTTCCTATTTTAGTGATTAAATGACCTATTAAAGAAAGAGAAATAAAAAAAGAAAAAATTTGAATATCAAAAAATAAAGAAGCAATTTTCATATTTAATCCATAATTATCAATTAAATAATTTTCCAAAACAGGTTCGTAAAAATTAACAGTAGCCATAAGGAAAATAGAAGCAATTTCAGTTAATAAAATTTTCCAATGGAAAATAGCTTTAAAGAAATTTTGATAATCACTTTTTTCACAATCTTCAATTTTAATATTTAAAACAGTTAAATTAGAAAATAAATTTAAACCAGCTAAAACAAAAAAAGGAACTTCCCATCCTAAAGTTTCATATAAAAAAGTTCCCATAACAGGACCAATTGCTAATCCAATAGAATAACTAAGTTCCATTAAAGAAATATTTCTATTAACTTCTTCTTCATTTTCACAAATTGAAACTGATAAACTATAATTAATTGTACTTGAAATTCCAACTCCAATTCCTTGAATAAATCTAATTAAAAAAGAAGCAATTTGAAAAAAATTTTTCGAAGGAGAATGTGATATTAAACCAAAAATTAATATCATACAACTTGAGGTAAATAAAGTAACAATGAAAATTAAGTTTTTATGAAATTTTTCTAATAAATAAGGAACTAATGGAATTATTATTGTGTTTGCTATTGGAAATGCTGAAAAAATTATTCCTGATATTGTATCTGAGATTTCGTATTCTTTTCCTAATAAAGGAAATATTGATTGGATTATTGAATATCCACATGATTGAAGAGAGTTTATTATCATAAATAAGATTATTGTATAATTCATTTTTTTTAACCCTTCTCTTCTTTTTTTTATAATGATTTTTTTTATTTTTTTTGGTTTTAAAAAAATAATTTTTGTTTTTATTTGAATTGTTTTTTAAATAAGTACTTAGATTAGAATATTTAGATTTAAGTTTTTAATCAATATTTTTAATTGAATGTAATAATTAATTTAATGTATTTGTAAAAAAAAAAAATAATAACAATATAATAAATAAACTTACATTTATAAATTAATATTAAGGATTTTAAGATTATAATATTTTTTTTATTTATAATATTCTTTTTATATTATATTTAAGAAACTCAAAAATAGTTAAATCAACTTTAAAATAAAAAATTGAAAAAATAAAATAAAAAAAACAAATGCAATTGACAATAAAAACACCAAATCGAGAAATAACAATAAACGCAGAAGCAAATGATACAATAGAAAGTATAAAAAAGAAGATTGAAGAAAAAGAAGACATTCCACCAGATCAACAAAGATTAATTTTTTCAAATAGAGTTTTGGAAGAAAATAACAAAACTTTAAGTTCCTATAATATAACTTCAAATTCAACTATTGAATTAAAACCATTAATACCAATTTTTATAAAAACTTTAACCGGAAAATCTATTTTACTTCATGTTAATATTGATGATAAAATTCTCTATGTTAAGCAATTAATTGAACAGAAAGAAGATGTTAAAGTAGAAAGTCAAAGATTAGTTTTGGCAGGAAAACAATTAGAAGATCATAATAAAAGTTTAAAAGATTATAATGTTCAAAAAGAATCAACTATTCATTTAGTTTTAAGATTAAAAGGAGGATATTAAATTTTTAAATTATATCTTTTTTTAAAATAGGCATTTTATTCTTTCTTAATATTTTTTCTTTTAATCAATTAACATCATAAAATATTATCAATTAAAATTTTTTTTTAAATAATTAAAAAATAAATAATTATATTTAATATAAAAATTTAACACAAACAGGTTTATCAATTACAATATCTTTATGAATATTAGTTAAGAAACCTTTATCTTGATCAATTTCATATATTTGAATAATATTAGAATCTCTACAAGCACAAAGTAAGTATTTTCCATTAGGAGTGATACCAAAATTTCTAGGATGAATTCCAGTTTCTTGATAACCAATTTTTTCAACAGTTCCTTTATTTTTATCAACTTTAAAAATAGAAATCCCATCTTTTTTCAATCTATGACTAGTATATAAGAAATTACCATTATTAGAAAAATGAATATCTGCACTTCCTTTACCTTCTCCATCATATGCTTTTATAGTTTCTATATGATTAATTTCTCCATCTTTATAATTAAATATTGATAATAAATCATCCAATTCACATATTACATAAAAAAAATTACCATCTTTTGAAAAAATCATATGTCTTGGTCCTGCTTGAGTTTTATTTTTATATTCATATACTATTTTATGATCAATTAATGGTGTTTCTTTATTTTCTGATATTGTAAATCTATGTATTTTATCTGCTCCTAAATCAGTGAAAAAAATATACTTTTTATCTGGTGTTAAAATAGCACAGTGAATATGAGATTTATCAGAATATGAAAAATATTGTATTGATTTCTTTAATTGTTTACTGCTTTCATCTATATCAAATACAGTAAAACTTCCTCCTGTGTAATTTGATGATATTAGGAAATTTTTATGTAATAAAAGATTACAAGGATCTGCTCCTGATTTTCCGTTAAAATCACATGAAAGTTCATTTAATTTTGTTATTTTATTATCTTTTATTGAATAAGAACTTACTCCTTGTTTTCCTGTATTATATTCATTTACTGAATAAAAATATTGATTGTCTTCTGATAAAAGAACAAATGAAGGATTTCCTGACATTTCTGTGTCTAATTCTTTTGATTCTCCTGTTTTTTCATTAAAGGAATATAAATATACTCCTTTTGAATTACTTTCTTCTGTGTATGTTCCTATTAATAATTTTATTTCTTCTGTCATTTTTTTATATATTTTTTTTTGTTTTTAGTTTTATATAGTTTTTTTTTATTTATTTTACTGTTTGTTTAAGATGGTTTAATAAATATATTTTATTGAGAATTGATTCAGTTTTTTTTGAAGATTATATAAATTATGTGAAATCTTTGTTTTTTGGTTTATAATTTTTAAATTTATAATTTTTCTTAATTTTGTATAAGGATACATTAATCATTAAGTAACTTCATATTATTGATAAAAAAATAATTATACTTATAAATTAAAATATTTAATAATTTATTTAGAAATTATAATTTCAAATAAAATAAAAAAAAATAAAAGAGAAAAATAATCTATAGAATATAATATATAATATAAGTGATTATTAAATGATATAGTATATATTTATAAAAAGATAACTTTTAATTTATAAATAAATATAAAATTAAAAATTTACTTCCCCTATTTTTTTCAAGGAATATTGTCTTAATTCATCTAAAGCAATATCTAATTCATTTTTAGGATCATCAGGAAGATAATATTTAGAAACAATATTTTGTAAAATATTTTTTAATTCTTTTAAATCATCTTTATCATCATCTTTCATATCAAGAACAATTAATTGATAACTAATTTGTTCAAAACTTACTTTTAAATTATTTAAATGATTTAATTTTTTTTTTAAATCTTTTTCAGTGAAAGTATTATAATTAAATTCATTTAAATCTTGATAATTAGGATTATCTAAATAATTATTTAATATTTCTATTTCTTTTTTTAATTTAAACGATTTAGAATTCATTATATTTGTTAATTCTTTTATTGAATTACTTTCTTCTATTTCTGGATCTGGAATATTTTGTATTGTTGAATTACAACATACACCCATGAAATAATTTTTATTTTTTATTTAAATTTAATAAATAATAAAATTAATCAATAATACTTTTATTTATTAAATTGAAAGTAATAATTTTGTAATAATGTCTTTTAAAATTGAAAATGAAATTTTACAAAGAATTAAAGAAGTAGAAAAAACATTAAATTTTAAATTTGAAGAATCATTATTATCAATTAATAACAAAATAAAAGATTTATTAGGAAAATTTGATTCGGTGAATCAAAAAGTTGAAATATTAGATAATAATTATAATGAATTTAAAGTAAAAACAGATAAAATAGATGAAATAATAGTATTTAAAAATAAATCTATAGATCAATTAAACACTCATGAGTTAAGAATAAATCAATTAATAACAGATGCTGCTTCAATGAGGACTAAATATGATAAAATGTTTATTGATAATTTTACTGTTCCTGGTTTTGTAGGTGAATTCTGTAAATTTAAAACAATTAGAGATTATATTGAAAATAATATTAAAGAAATGGTAGTTTTAAATTCATATAAAGATCAAAGTATTATTGATTTAAAAAGTTATGGAACTAAAATAGAAAATTTAATTCAACAATTTACAGGAAGTTTAGATAAGTTTAGTGATAGACAAAAAGAAATTTTAAATAATACTAAAAATGATATATATTTTAAAGTTAAAGATGAAATGAGTAAATTAGATGATAAATTTGAAGAGATGAAAATTTATAACACAAATGAAGCAAAGAAATTATGTGAAAAAACTGATGATTTAATTAAAGTAACAAAAGAAACTACTGATTTTAGAGATAGATTAAAAAATTATTTTGAACAAAATTTAGATGAAATTACAAGTGACTTTGATGAAATAAGATTAAATGTTTCTGATTTAAATGATGAATATAATAGTATTAAAGATAAATTTAAAGAAATAATTGATTTTGTTAAAGATTTTAATCAAAAAAAATATACTAATAAAAAAGAAGAATCAACAAAAAGAATTAAAACTTTTCAAAGACAAAAAACTGTTAATTTCAGAAATAGAAAAGTTGATTTTTTGGATTCAAATTTAGATTTATTTGAAAAAAAAAGTTCAAAAAATTTTAAACAAGTAGATGATTTAGAAAAATCTTTAGAAAATAAAAAGAAAATAGAAATAACTCAGAAGTTAGAAGATACAATAGAAAACAAAACAGAAATAAACAATAAAGAAAAAAAAGAAAAAATAATAGAAAAAGATATAATAAAACAAAGTGAAAAAATTACAATAAAAAAGAAAAAAGAAAATAATAAAGAAATAATAAAAGAACCAGAAAAAACAATAATAAAAAATGATAAAGAAATAATAAAAGAACCAGAAAAAACAATATTAAAAAATGATAAAGAAATAATAAAAGAACCAGAAAAAAATATATTAAAACAAGAAAAAGAAATAAATGAAGAAGAAAAAAAAATAATACAAAATGATAAAGAAATAATAATAAAAGAACCAGAAAAAAATATATTAAAAAAAGAAAAAGAAATAATAAAAGAACGAGATAAAACTTTATTAAAAAAAGAAAAAGAAAAGGTAAAAGAAATAAAAAAAAGACAAAACAGAGAAGAAACTGAAATTCAAAATGAAGATAGATCTTTAACAGTACCAAAAATAGAATATTCATCAGATGAAGATTATTCTCCAATAATATTACCAAAATATTTATCTCAAAAAAAAACAGAAGTTCAAAAAAGAAAAGAAAAGATTTTACTAGAGAATAATTATACTGTTCCATTAGAAAGAAAGCAAAATTCAGATATTACTCCTTTAAATTTATTATGTAATTATCAGCCAAAAAAAATATTTGCAAATATAATAGAATTTGATAAAAGAAATAATGATGAAGAAAAAGAATTAAGTAAAAAAGAATTTGAAGAACTTGAATTAAAAAAAAACATTGTTAATTTAAGATTATATGGAAAAGGAAATAAAAGTCTTGGAACTACAGTTTATAAAGATTTTAATGAGAAATATATGTCAAAGACAAATAGTTATTTTTATACAAATAATAATAATAATGATATAGGAATTAAAAAGAAAAGAGAATCTATTGATTGTGGAAAAATAAAATTAAAAAAAAGAAAAAAAATTATTAATGTTTCTGATATTTTTTATAATAAAGCAAATATTATAAATAGGAAAATTGAAGAAATTTATGAATTATTTGAAAAGAATAAATATTAGAAATATATTATTTATTATTTATAATTATTTATTTTTTTATTTTTTAAAAAATAAATAATTGTTTTAATGAAACAATTTTTTAAAGAAAATTTTGGTAAATTAAAAGATATAGTTTCAAATAATTTTGAAAAAGAAATTGAATATACAAATCAAATAAAGAATATAATAGATATATATAAAAAATATAATAAAGAAAATTTAGAAAATGAAATTCCAAAATCAAAATATTTTGATATAGATAAATCAATCTTAAAAGATAATAATGGATTTTTTTTTTTAGCTTTAGTTTCTTTTCATCAAAAACAAGGTTCTTTAGTAGAATGTACTTATCCTTCAAAAGAAAATATATTAAAAAAACATAATGAATTTTTATCATGTTTTATAGAAGGAAAAACTCCTGAAGAAAATTTAGAAGAAATTTTTTATAAATTAACCATTTATTGCCTTGCTGATGGTATTCATTTAACTAATAGAGATAATCAAATTTTTTTTATTCAAAGTGAAAATAAAGTTTTATATTGTACTTCTACTTATAGACAAATAAAAACTAATGTAAAAGATGTTCAAGATGATTTTCAAGAAAATATTAGAGATTGTATTCAAAAAGCTTTATGTATTGTTTCTTTCAAACCTAATTTTTCTTTTTTTTACGATAAAATAAATAAAACTTTAGATTTATTTATGTCACAAGATACTCTTAATGATAAACAAATCATTGAAAATTCTTTTCAAAATTTATATAATGATGATAGTATTCTTTCTTTTTCTTCTTATGAAGATTTCTTAATTAAATTCTTTAATTATAGGAAATTATTTGAATTTTTAAAGGAAGATATTTTTAAAATTATTAAATTCGTTTTATTAGAAAAAAACATTGTTGTTTTTTCAAAAATTCCTTCTAATGCTTCTTTATTTATTATTTCTCTTATTTCTTTATTTCCTGGATTATTTTCTTATTCTCAGATTGATTCAATTGAAAATAATAATTATGAAAAATTCTTAAAACAAACTGGTTTTCCTTTAAAAATTTTTAATAATAAATATATGTTATATCCTATTTTTACTTTATTTGATTTAGATCAAATTTCAAAAATTGATTCTTATATTATTTGTTCTAGTAATCCTTTATTTTTACAATCTAAAGATATTAAATGGGATTGTCTTATTAATTTAGATGAAAAAGAAATTAATTTTAAAGAAAACGTTCCTGACTTTATTTTAGAAGTTAATAATAAAGAAAAAGAAATGATTAATGAAATAATTGACTTTATTAAATTACATGAAAAACAAGAAGAAAAATATTATGAAAAGAAAAAAGATATTGAATTATTAAAGTATTTTTCAAATTCAAAAAGAGATTTAAAAGGAGAATGGATAGTGTTTGATTATTTAAATAAAAATTTTTTTGAAAATGATATTCATTTTTCATTTAATACTGAATTATACGAAACAATATGTTCAGAAAATATATTTATAAAAGAAAGATTTAGTGAATATCTCCTTTCATTATTTTATGATTTAAGTTTATCAATTAAAAAAGTTTTAAAAGAAAAAGATTTAAATTCAATAATGATAAAATCAAACCCTTTATTAAATGGAAATAATCAAAATGAAAATTTTGGAATTTTACCATCATTAGAAGAATATTGTAGTAATCCACCAGTATATAATTTATCTCAGATTTTTAAAGTTCATAACATTTTATTTCTTTTAGAATATATAAAAACAAATAATTTTAAAATATGGTTTAAAAATCATGATGAAATAATATCATACTTATCTCAATTTTCCGAAGGAATAAATAAGATAGAAATTTATTATGAAAATGGAGATTATTATATTGGAGGAATGAAAAAAGGGAAAAGAAATGGTTTTGGTACTTTATCAATGTTAAAAAAGAGATTAATATATATTGGAACATGGAAAAATAATAAAAAACATGGAAAAGGGAATTTATCATCAAGTGAAATAAATAAATATTTATATGAAGGGAATTGGAATGAAGATGAAATGGAAGGTGAAGGTTCTTTAATTACTGAAGATGAAAAATATGTTGGTCATTTTAAAAAAGGAAAATATGATAGTCAAGGTTGTTTAGTTAATAATAATGGTGATGTATATAATGGTAATTTTAAAGAAGGAATTAAAGAAGGTAAAGGTATTCTTCAAATGTTTAATGGAGATGTTTACGAAGGAGATTTTGTCAATGGAGTTTTTAATGGAAATGGAAAGTTAGTAAAGAAAAAAGATAATATAGTCTTAGAAGGTGTTTTTCTTAATGGAAAGTTTGCTCAAGGAAATTTTGAATCAAATTCTAAATAATTTATTTAAACTTTTAATATAATAATAGTAAAATTACTTAAATGTAAATAAATTATATTATTTAATATTAATAATAAAATGTCAGATGAAGAAAGTAAAATAGATGAAATTAATAAAGAAAATAATAATACTTATGCAATATTAAAAACTTCAAAATCAATAATTAAAATAACTGAATTACCATTTACAATAGGAAGAAACGCTTTAAATCATTTAAAAATTGATAATTTAAGTATTTCTAAAAATCATGCTAAAATTTCTTTTGATGATTTAAATGAAAATTTCATTATAATTGATACTTCATCTAATGGAACTTATGTAAATGAAACTATGATTTCAAATGATAAAATGAATTTATATTCAGGTGATACTTTAAGATTTGGAAATGATAAAGAAATTTATATTTTTGAAAAAATGACAAATAATGAAGAAACTGTTATTTTTCCAAATTCTGATTTAAATAAAAATAAAATATCTCTTGTTAATTATAATATTTATCAACCTTCAAAAATTAATCATTTATTTGGAGATAATAATAAAAAGGATATTAAAGAAACTTTAAAATCAAAAAAAAGTAAAAATCAAAATAATGAATTATTTGAAGAAAATGAAAGGTTAAAATTAGAAAATACAAATTTAAAAGAAAAATTAAATCTCCAAGAAAGAAATTATTTTATTGATATGAATAATAAATTAGATGATATAAATGATAAAATAATATATAATAATACAGTTTCAGATAAAGAAATAAATAATAATTATGATGTAATCTTAATAAGGAAAATTAAAAATGAATTAATTCCTGAATGGGAAAGAATGTCTATTAATGAATTATCAGAAAAAATTGATATAATAATAGAAAATTATAAACAAAAAATAGACTTTAATAATATTATTCTTTCACTAGAATCACAGTATAATTCTGAAGTTTCAACTTTTAATTATATTTTACAAAATTATGATAGAAAGTTACAAGAAATTTTTACTCAAATTGAAGAAATGCTTCGTAATAATTCTAATGATAAAAGAGATGTAACTATTAAATATCTTACTAATCAATTAAGTGATTTAGTTAATCAAAGAGAATCTAATTTAATTACAATTAATAAATTAAAAGGAGAATTAATTAAATTACAAACTTCACTTACTTTAGAAAAAGCAAAAAAAAATTATAAAAATGATAACAATGAAAAAGTAAATAATGATGATTTAATGTTAATAAATAAAAAATTAGGTAAAATAGAAAATCAATTAAAAAGTATAAATCAAATATCATTAGAGAAACAAAAAGAATTGAAAAAAAATTCTTCTCAAAAAAACATAAATTTACCAAATCCTAATTTAGATAATCAAATGAATTTTCAAAATTCTACACCTATTAATTATCAAAATTATAATATTCAACCAATGAATTATTCAAATTATAATTCTTTTCAAAATAGAAATTTTCAAAAAAAAGAATTTAATGAACCTTCATTTAATAAATTTTTTGCAGAAACTTTAAATGAATTAAACCAAAAAAATAAACAAATTAATGTTTTAAATTCTAAATTATCTAAAATTAAAAATAAATATACTATTGATGCTAATAATATTTATAAAAATGAACTTCCTGATATTTATAATAAAGAAGAAAATAAAATGAATTTTTCTCGTTCTTCAAATAATTCAGAGAAAAAAGATATAATTTTAGAAAATGTAATGGATAATAAAAGATTTGAGGAAATATTAAAACAGAAAGAATCTTTATTTAAAAAAAAATAATATTTTTTTTCGATATTAAATTTATTTTTTATATTTATTTTTTTAACAACTCCTAAAAATTATACTATAAAAATATATTTTTTTCATAAAGAAAAAAAAATATAACTTTAAAAATTATAATTAACAATTATAATTTACTTTTTTTCTTGATTAATATTAACATTATTAACATTTTCTTCACTGGGTTTAGTTTCCCCATTATTTGTAATAACATTATTATCTTTTTTATTATTAAGTATATTCTTTTCTTTAACACTTTTTCCTCTTTTTTTAATTTTCTTTTTTTTAAAATAAGGATCAACAACACCAAACTCACTAAAAGGTTGATAAGAACCAGGACCTGGGAAATTATCTTTTTTTCCTCCATAATTAAATTTACTTCCAAAAGTAATAGATCTTCCATTAGTGAATTTACTATTAAATAAAGAGCCTCCAATCATACTTTTGAAAGTATAAGCACTTGGTCCTGGACTATCATTATAAATATATTTAAATCTATTAGATTGTCCACTTCCAAAAAAGCTTCCATGAACATTTTCCATTTTAGAAAGAGGATAATTTCCATTTTTATTAATTCCTGTTCTCGGAGTATAAGCCGCAGGACCAGGAGTATCTCTATTAGGTAAAGGTATATTTACTTTACCTCTTAAAGAAAAAGAAGGTGAATTTTTTAATTTTTTTGGTTTATACGCTCCTGGACCTGGTGCATCTCTTCCTAAAGGAATATTAGTTGAACAATATACTTTAGAACGAGACATTCCAAATGAAAAATAAGGACCTAATTTTGTCCCTATGTCAAAATCCCTTTTTATTTCTGGATAATCACCTACTCCTTTCTTTAATAATGTAAAATCTGTTTTTGAACCATAACCTAATGAGGTTGAGCGATTACTACGTGTTGAAGGAAGGTTATAAAAGGAATATGAAATTGCAGATCTTTTTAATGTTGGAAAACGAGGAGATTTTCCAAATGAAAACATCATTTTAGATACTGAGGAGTTTAATATGCTTTGACTTGCTTTTATTTGAGTGTCTGAAGGAGATGCTTGCATTTCTTTTATTTTTTATTTTTTTTTTGATATATCATTCTGATATTTAATTTTAAATTTTTTTATATAAATTCAAACTTTTAATTCTTTAATTTACAATGGAACTATTTAAAAAGAAAATCCATGAATACACTAACATTAATAATAGAAAGAAAACAAGACAAGTTCTAAAATATAATTATAAAAATATATCAGTGAGAGATAAAACTCCAAGAAATTCAGGTCTGAATTCTTCAGGGATTTCAAAAATAATAAAATATAAAAGGAAAAAAAATTCTTCAAAAGTTGATAAGAATTTAAAGAAATTAAAAATAATTTCTCATAATTTAAGTAAGTATAACTCAACAATTGATTCTTATAATAAAGAAAGAATAACTTCTTTAATTTTTGATGGTAAATTTCATTATGTAAGTTTATTTAAAGATTATTTATTCTGGGATGATGAAGTGGAATGTTTGAAAAAATATTATAAAAAAGAAGAAATAATTCCAATAATGAATAAATTTATAAATTATTACTGTACTGTATATAATTGTTTAAATATTTATTGTATTTATTTTCATTTAGGAGATTGTATTGAAGTAATGAATAAATATTATAGAAAAAAACTTAAACTTCAACATTCAATAATAGAAAAAAATGAAAATGATGATGAGAATGAAAATAATGAAATTATAGAAACAATAGAAAGAAAAAAAGATGAAAGAATATTTGAATCACATATTAAATTAACTTCTCTTAGTTTAAATTTATCAAAAGTAACACCAAATGAATTACTTTTAGATAGAAAAAGTAATGAAGATATGTCTAAAATAAATACAATTCAAACTACAAGAACAAGTTCTAAAGTTTTTAAAAGCAGAAATGAAGCTGAATTAATAGATAAAGGAAAAAGAGTAAAAGAAATTTCTGAAGATGAAACAATTAAATCTCTTATTAAAAATTTAAATGTTCAAAAGAAAATATCAAAAATTTGTATTTATAAATTTAATGGAAAGAAGAAAAATATTTTAGTTTTTAAAAATGAAGAAAAGATTAAACAAGCTTTATTAAAAATTTCTCCTTTAAAAGAAAGGATTTTAAAAAAAGAATCAAGTTCTTTAAATAAAAAATTAAAAAATTCAATGATTATTAATAATAAAGCTTTATCAAATCAAAATTCAACAAAAAAACTATATATCAATACAGAAAGCAATAAAATATTAATTCCAAAATGTAAGAAAACAATAATAAATAATTTGAAACCTTTTAATATAAAAGATTTAAATTTAAAAATAAAAAATAATAAAAATAAATGTTTAACAGAAAGAACAAATTCAAAGGAAAAAAAAACAAATGATTTAGGAGTTTATTTTGATAATTTAAATCAAATGAGACCTAAAATATTAAAACATGGAAATATTAAAAATATATATTATTCAAGTAAAACTTCTCCTAAAAATGGAACTAAAAGTGTTAATAAAATTATTCATTTAAATAATTTATCAAAAAAAAATATTACAACAAATAATAGTCAATTAAGTAATTTAAAATTTGAGAATAAAATAGATTTAAATAATTTAAAAAAATCTAGTTTAAGTAGAAAAATCAAAAAATTATGTGATTAAGGTAAATGTATAATAAATAAATATTTTTTTTTGATGTATTTATTTAAAAATTAATAAATTTAATTAAAAAATATAAAAAATGAAAAAAATTAAAAATGAAGAAAAGATTAATTAATATTGATATTTTTAAAAAAAGAAATAAAAAATATGTAAACGAAGAAAGTTCTTTATTTCAGAAAAAAAATAATAAAAATAATTCTAAATATAAATGCCCAAGTTTAATAAAATACGAATTTACTTCTCCTCAAATACAAACAACAAGAAATATTAAATTTCCTTTATTAGAAGAAAAAAAAGTACCAGCTTCAATATCTTTAAAAACTTTATTTTTAAATAAAAAAGAAATAAATAAAGATAATTACGAAAGAATTACTCCTTCATTTAGATTATCTCCTGAATTAAGTTGTTTAGAAAAAATAAAAGAGTATGAGAAATTAAGGAAAAGATTGAGAAATTATTATGATGTAATAAAAAAACAACAATTAAAAAAAGGAGGAGATACTACTGAAAGATTTTTTAATTCAATAACAAAAAGTGTTCTTGGACATAATAATATTTCTGTTAAACACATTGGGAGTTTTTCCTTTAGATCTCCTCTTTATCTTATTAATGATGAAATTAATAATCGTAAAGATTGTGAATCATTAAATGATAATAATTCTTTTAATTTGTTTAAAAATAAACTTTTAAAACAAAAAATTCATACTCATAATAATAAAATAATTTTTGATGGAAGATATTCTAAAAATTTTCAATCTGTAAAGTGTCAATTAAGAAGTTTAAGTGATGAAAAAAGTGATAAAGATTTTTTAAATACTGAACAAGTTATTAATAAAATTTTAAAGGAAAATAAATATTAAAATATTTCTGTATTAATTTATTATTAAATATGAGATTTGAGAATTAAAATTTTTTTTTAAAATATAAAGTTTATCATTCTTTATTTTTTGTTTTGAATTTTTTATTTTGTTTAACTATTATTTTTAATATGTCTAAAACACATTGTCATTTCAATATGAATTGTACACTTAAATATTTGATTGTTATAATTCAATAAAAATTTTTCTTCATAAAAAACAAATAACCTTTATAAAAACCTCTGAATATTTTCTTAAATTTAATGTTTTTAATCAGGAATTTACTTTTTATTTTTTTCAAGTTTTAGGTAGAAATAATTAACAAACTATTTTTTCCTTTTTTATAATGATTTATACATTTTATTCATTTTTTAAAACAAACAAAAATGAATAAAGTTATAATTAAAAAATAATATATATAATAAGTAAAATATGGGTTTTAATAAACTATTTATTATAAACAATAATTAATAAACAGAATTTCTTTTTTTTACATTTAGTATAATAAAATATTATAAAATCAAACATTAACTTATTTAAAGAATAATATACTAATAATAATTAAATAAAAAATGGATTCAAGTACACAAATGGCTTTACCTAACTCTTTGCTTTTCCAAAAAGAAGATCAAAAAAGCAAAGGAACAAATTGTTTAACATGTTTTTGTTGGTTTTTCCAAATAACTACATGGATTGGAATAATATTAATTATAATAGGAGCATTAGTTGATAAGGAAAAATATAGTACACCAGCTTTGACTTTTTTTGGTATTTCATATATAATATATATTATTGCTGAATTTTGTTCTCCTATGTGTAGTTATTTAATGAATAAAAAAGATAATCAAGGAATGTATAAAAAAATGAGGAAACTATTTATAACTCCTCCAATCATAAATTTTCATGCTGAATGCTATCATTATGTAACTCATACTAAAACAAGAAGAGATTCAGAAGGGAAAGTTCATAAATATACAGAAAGAAGAAAAGTAATTTCTAGAGTTGATTCTTTTAATTTACCTTATTATTCAGTTAAAGATGTTAGTGGTTTATTCCTTTTAAATCTAGAACTTGCACAAGCTAAATCAAAAGCTTTTATTCAATTAGATTTGAATAAAGAAATTAATTTTGCTGATACTATAAGCTATAGTGATTATATTCAAACAAAAAATCTCTTTTGGCAAAGAAATAGATATTATGATGTTCATATGACTTTTAGAGAAAATAGATTTATTCCAGGAATGGATAAACATAACTTAATTAATATAAGTGATTATGAACCTAGTTTTGTTGGAATTGGATGGTTTGTTTTATGTGTTTTATTTACATTTGGTCAATGTTATAAAAATTATATTGATTCATTGAGTATTTATCAAAAATATACAATTAGAAAATTAATTTCAACAAGATATAATTTATTAGAACCTCAATATATTCAACAATATCAACCTTTAATGCCAGCTTTAAATTTAGTAACTCAACAATATTATTATCAACCTCAAGAAACTGGTTATTGTTCTTCTGATTTACAACCTATTCTTCCAACAAAAGAAGAAATTGAAAGAGCAGAACAATATTCAAATCAAATTCCTGATTATGGAGTTACTTCAAATAATGGTGTAATTCAGGATATACCTCAATTTATAGAACAAAATTATAATGATCCTCCACCTGCATTTACTTCTATTGGAGGAGATATTGAATTAAATGAAAATCAAATAAATCAAAATATTAATATTAATATGGTACCTTCATATATCAATGGTAATTTTGATATTAATAATAATAACATTAATAATAATATTAATAATAATATTAATAATAATAATTATAATTATAATCCTAATCAAGCAAATAATAATAATGTTAATAATAATATACCAATAATGAATACTAATGATATTAATAATATTCAAGAAAAAGAAATTAAAGATAATATAAATTATGATAATTTAAATGATAATAATGTAAATAATAATAAAGATGAAAAAACTGAGTTAGAATATGTTTCAAATAATGAAATGGGAATACAAAGTGGAGTAGCACAAAATAATGATTTTCTTTAAAATTTCTTAAATACTCTTTTAACATTTTATTTAATTATTTATTTATTTTTTTTAAATCTATTTAATAATTTTATTTATTACATCTAATAAAGGAAATGGGGAATAATTGGAACTATTGTCGAAAACCAACTAATGACGACAATAATGAAATAATATCACATAAATGTTCAATAATTGATAATCATTTTTTAAATGAATTGAAATTACAAGAAATCAAACAAAATGAAGAAGTTAATTTTAGTAATTATAATTTTAATGATGATGATGATAATAATAATAAAATTTATAAAAATAATGCTTCTGGGATATCTTTTGAAAACAAAGTCTTAAGTGAAACAGTAGTAAAAATAGAAATAGAAGAATCCGAAGAAAATAAAAACATAGGAGAATTTATTTTAATTTTAGATATATCTGAATCAATGGGAGAATATGTACCTCAAATATTAAATGAAGTAATGCCTAAAGTATTAAAAAATCTTAACTTATCAAAGAAAAAAATCCATTTAATAACATTTTCAGATTCTACAAAATATTATTATGTAACAGAAAATGATTTTAAAACAATTGGTATTAAAGCTTCAGGATATACTCAAATGTTAGGAGTAATTCCAAAATTAAAAGAAATAATAGAAAAAATAAATAAAAAAGAATATATAAGTATATTAGCTTTATCAGATGGAAAAGTACACGACAGAGAACAAACAACTCAAAATTTAGAGTTATTAATAAAAGAAATATCTAAAGAAAATAGAAATATTAATTCACATACTATTAGATTTATTTCAAGTGAAGGAGCTGATCCAGATACAAGATTATTATGTTCTTTATTAAAATTTAATATAGGTCTTCATTTACAAGATAATTACTTACCAATAACATTTGATCCTGGTGAAGGAAAAATGAATGAAGAAAAAATTAATGAATTTTCAAATATTATTACTAAGTTATTTAATGTGAAAAAATCAGGATGGAGAATAGTAAGTGATACTAAGAATATGAGAATTGAACCTTTTGGAGAAAAGTATAATGAAATTGAATTGCCTGAAGGAAAAAGTATTCTTTTTATTGATGAAGCTTTAAAAAAATTAGATAATATAAATTTATCTTCTTCATCAGGAGAAAAGAAAACAATTGATACAGGTGAAGAAGTTAATAAAAATAATGTTAATGAGATTTATCAAGAAGCATATGAAAATATTGTTAGTAATGTTATAAGAAATAAAATATCAGGAACTCAAAAATCATTTGAAGAGAATAAAAATTTAATTAATTATATAGAAAAAATTTCAAGTATTAATGAAGATGAAAAAGAAAAAAATAAATTAGTTAATTTTTTAAATGAAATTAATAATAATGAAGAAGTGAAAAATATGGATGAAAAACAGATAAATTCATATATAAACGAAAAAAAAGATGAATATAAAAAAGAACTTGATTATCTTATTAAAAGAGATATTACAATAAATATTAAAAATCCAAACACTGAATTATTTTTAGTTTTAGATACTTCAGAATCAATGGAAAAATATATTAATAATTTATTACAAAATACTTTATATAAATCAATTTTGAGAATGGGCTTTAATGACAAAGACAAAATTAAACTTTTTGGTTTTAGTTCTGAAGATTCAGAAGAAGTAAATTTTATAATTGAAAAAATAAAAACATTTAATTTCGTTTGTATGGGAAAGAGAGGATTATTTGATTGTTTACATAGAATTTCAGAAATAATTGTTAATGATACTGAAAATGAAAAGAAAAAATATATTTTACTTTTCCTTTTTTCTGGAGAAATCATAGATAAAGAAACTGTTAGAAAGTTAAGTTTTGAATTTTCAAAAATGAATAAAAAAATTAATATGATATCTAGAATTATTAAATATATTATTGATGATTCTGATTTTCCTAAAAATGAAAATAATAAAATTGATTTATCAAAAGATGATCAAATTACTTATGGATTAATCCAACAATTAAATACTGAAGGAATGAATTGTTGTCAACCTTTAGTTTTATATGAAAATGAAAATGAAGATTTAAAAATCAATAAGATAGTTAAATTATTTAGATAAATTTTAATTATTTCTTTTATTATATAAATATTAATTTTTTAATAATTTTGTTTATTTTTTTTTTTCATTATTCATTAAATGGATTCTGAAGAATTAATAAACACTAAAATTCTTCAAAAAAACCTAATAGATAAACTAATAAAAAACCAAAATTTTGATGAATTAAAAAATCAAATTGAAAAATTAAAAGAACAAAATAAAATCTTATTAAAAGAGAATAAATTATTTAATAACACGAAAATACTTTCTAATAACTTATTTAATGATTATGAAAAAATTATAATTAAGTATATTGAAAAAGATGAAGAATTAAAAACAATATCTCAAAAAGAATTATATATAAAAGACAAAGAAGATTTAATGAATTTTTTTTCTGATGTTCATTTAAATTTAGATAATAAAAATTCAGAAAAAAAAAATGATATAATTCAATCAATTCAATCTTCTTTAACTACTTTTAAATATTGTTTTGACAAAGAAAAATTTAAAAAGAATAATTCAAGAGAAATGTTTCTTGCAGTTAAAAATTTTTATCGAACTTTAACAGAAGCTCAAGAAGTAATATTAGAAAATCAAGAAAAAATTATTCATTTAAGAAATAAAAATGAAAAGCTTACTTCAAAAATTAAAAACAAATTATTTCAAAAAAAAAATAGTTTATCTCGTAAAATGAGAGAAATAACTTTGAAACAAATTTTATTAAATTATCTTAGAAAAGAGGAAATGAGTCTTAAATATAATTTTAAAAGATTTTTAATGTCAACTGATACTAAAAAATCAAAAGAAAAATTAATTCAGTTTTATCTTAATAGTATATTACAAAGAAAAGAAGATAAAAACAAATTTTTTTTAAAAAAATATTTTATGAAATTTTATTTAGGAGGAATTATTAAAGAATTAAATATGAGTAAAAAAGAACAAAAAGAATTAGAAAAATTAAGAGAAGAAAGAAGAATGCAATCATTTGAAGAAAGAAATAGAATTGATGAATTAACTAATCAAGAAAGAATTAGGAAAAGATATTTAAAAGATTTAGTTTCTAAAAGGATTAAAAAAAGAATTGATTTTATTCATCAAAATTTCATTAAACTTTATTACAGAGGAGTTTATTTAAAAATGAAATATGGAGATAAAGCAGGAGAAAAATTAGGACTTATTTCTAATAAAAAAGAAGAATTAAAAAATAAAGAAAGTGAAAACTTAATAAATAAAGAAATTGAAATTCAAAAAAAAGAAGAAAAAAAAATTAATGTTTCTAAAGAAATTAAGTTAGAAAATAATGAAGAAAAAAAATTAGAAAAAGAAAATAAAATTAATGTTTCTGAAGAAAATAAGTTAGAAAATAATGAAGAAAAAAAATCAGAAAAAGAAAATAAAAATGATCAAAGAAAAAAAGCAATGGAATTAAGGAAAAAATTAAAAGAAGAAAAAGCAAAAAGAAAAGAAGAAGAAAGTAAAAAAAAAGAAGAAGATGAAAATAAAAAATTTATTAATAATCAACAAGAAATAATAATAACAAATGAAGAAGAAGAAATTAAAGAAGAAAGACCAAAAATAATAATGGGAACAAGAATTTTAGTTTTTCCAACAGAAAAAGAAACAATTAAACTTGGTAGAGAATTAATAGGAAGAATGTTAAAAGAACAACAAATAAGATTTTTAACAATTCAAAAAACAATGTCTAAATATATTTACAGAAGAGAAAGAGTTGAAATGGGAATAAAGAAAAAAATATTAGTTCAATGGAATTATAGAGTTAAATTACTTAGAATGAAAAAATCAAAAATAATTAAAAAGAAAAAGAAAAAAAATAAAAAAAATTTAGAAAAATTAAAATCAAATATTTCTCCTATCTCTAATTTCCCAATTGAACAAGAAATAACATTGCAATCTCCAATCATAGAATATTCACCAAATAATAATAATGAAGAAAGTATAATATTAAAAGGTAGTGCATCTATAATTAAATTTCCAACAGAATCTACTATTAAAATGGGTGAAAAAGATGAAGAAGAAAATAATAGTGAAAATGAAGATGATTATGAGATAATTGATTTAAATAATGAAATAAGAAAACATTCTATTCTTTCAAGTGTATTCAAAAAGAAAAAAGATAATTTAATTAAAAATCATCTTTTTAAATGGTATAATTTGACGTTTATAAAAAGGAATAATTCAATAAAAATGGCTAAAAAAATTTTTATTTTAAGTTTAGTAGAATTAATAGGTCATAAATTAGAAAGGAAGGTTTATATATTTAAAAGGTATTTTTTTAATTATTTAAAGCAATTATTAAGTAAATAAAATGTAAAAAATTTAAGGTATAAAATAAATAAAAAAAATAAAAATAAATTAAAAAAAATATTAAAAATTTATGAAAATTTTTGACAAAAAAGCCAAATAGAAGAAAGAGTGAAAATATAATAGAAGAATAGATGAAAGGATAAATAATAACAGAAGCAATTCTCTTGAATTTAATTAAATCAAATATTATTTCAGTAATAAACAAACTCATAATAATAATATTATATTTTTGTTTGTAAATATTTTTCTTTTTCGATAGAATATGTAATACTTATATAATCTCATTATTATCCATTTAATTTATTAATATTATTATCTCTTCTTTTTTTAGTTAAAGAAGAATATGAAACATACTACTCATATTATTAACATTATTAGTTAAAAATAGATAAATTGAATGAAGTTGAAGAATAACAACTAGAGAAACATATAACTCATATTTTTAACATTATTAGTATTAAAAATATAAATTGAAAGAAGTTACAGAAAAAAAATTAAAGAATATTCCATTCATATTCTTTAAAGGTCTTTAATATTTGATAAATTTTTATACCTTTTGTTTTTTTAAATTTATGTCGTGAGAGGTTTTATTTCCAAAATAATCATTTTATTAAACTTAAACAATGAAGAATAAATTAAATTAAATGAAAAAAATATGATATATGTAATTTTTATAATTTTAACATTACTGGGTTAATCAAAAATTATGGTTTGAAAAAATATATTTATAAGAGTTTTTAATTAATATATAAATTATTTTCCAAATACTATTAATAATATTTTAGAAATAAAAATATCAATAATTCAATTTAAAAATTTTTCTTACTTTAAGGAAATAATATCTATAAACAAGATAATCTGTGATTAATAGAAATTATAGATTTTTTTCATCTTCAATTTTTTTTCATCTTAAATTTAAAATAATTAAAATATTGTTCTCCGTTCAACAAAAGATAACCATCTGAAATCTCTATGATTATTTTATAAAATCTAATTAAATAATTATATCTTCTTTTAATATATTATTATTCAAATAGTTGAAATTGGATTTTTTATATTCTTTTAATGATTTTATTAAAAAATAATTTAACTTATTTTCAATAATATAATTAACTGTTAATTTATATAAAAAAATGAAAATTTCAAAAATTAAATCTTTTTATTCTTTAAATGAACTTTTTTCTTTTGTATCAGATAAGAGAAAATTTAAAATTATCAAATAGAATATGTATCTAAACTAAAAACTAGATTTATCAATTGATGATTATAAAGAATGTTTTGTTCACCGAAAAATAAAAAAATATGATTATATATTTATTAAAGATTATTATATTGAATTTGAAAATGATTTTAATGATAATTCATATAATTTATTGATAAATGCATTATCAAAGAAAAAAGATTTTATTTTAAATATTAAAGACGAATATTTTAAATTAATGATTAACAATAAATATTTTAAAGAAAATCCTCGTTTTGAAATAGAAGAAATAAATAATCCAAGATTATTATTAATTAAAGATGATAAATTAACAAATAAAGCAATTAATACTTTTAAAAATATATTTAATTTATTTTCAATTGATGGAAAAATGAATAGAGAACAAATACTTAATTATTTACGAAAATGTGGATATGGTGAATCTAAAATTTATCAATTATTGAAATATGATAAGGATAAAGATGGATTTATATTATTTGAAGATTTTATTAAATATTATAATGATTCAATCAACGAAGATTTAAATTATGTTTGGCATGATTTAAAAAAATTAGGATATAATAATTATTTAAA
>JAEEGK010007056.1_pt1 | contig 26856 bp, 14 predicted proteins | sample 8958771 | NCBI WGS metagenome assembly JAEEGK01 (sample SAMN16246547, study PRJNA631951) | gut metagenome | biome: gut microbiome; feature: rumen; material: SC-attached | host: Bos | place: Iran: Karaj | collected 2018-10 | reverse complement strand
AGAGGTTGGTCAGGAAGTTGGCCGCTTCTATGGCTGGGATTACCAGGGTCTTATCACTACCCAGGCACAACTGGACAACCTGAATGAGGAAGGCCGCCTGCTCCATAATAAACTGGAGAAGCAGAAACTTGATCAGGATCCCCAATACAAGGCCGATTTCCGTGAACCGGGAACTTGGTTCTATCAGGATGGTGCACAGGTTGGTGACTGCTACTATTCCGACGTGAATGGTGATGGACAGGTTAATGGTGAAGACCAGACAGTGCTTGGCAGTGGTCTGCCTTCAGTGAACTTCGGCCTGAGTGCACATCTGGAATACAAGATTTTTGACCTGAGCATCTCTACCTTTGGTGCACTGGGCTATCACGTGACCGACTATCTCTACAACACGCTGAACTCCAGTTACGGTTATGGTAACAAGAGTGTTGATATTCTAAATGCCAACCAATGGGATGGCGGTACATACGTTTCAAGCATTCCTCGTACATACCTGTCGAACAGCGCTTCTCTCCCCTGGAACGACCTGTTCTGCGAGCGTCAGATCCAGAATGCCGCTTACTGGAAGATTGCCAACATCGAGCTGGGCTGCAACTTGCCCAACAAGTGGTTTGCTAACTATGTTACAGGTGTACGTGTCTATGTATCGGCACAGAATCTTCTCACCATTACTGGCTATAAAGGTTACAATGTCGACTATGCCGGCGGTACCTTCACTCCTGGCTACAACTTCTGCTCATATCCGACTGCACGAAGCTTCATGGCTGGTCTGAACTTCACCTTCTAAAGGTAAATAAGATAAAAGGTAAAATAGTAAAATGAAATACGATATGAAACTATATAAATATTCTTTAGCACTGGTGTTAGGTCTTGGCACACTCACTTCTTGTGAGGACAAGTTGGAAGTGTCAAACCCCAACCAGCAGACGACTGCTACATTCGGCTTCTCTGCCGATGAACTTGAGGAGAATGTGATTGCAGCCTACAACCACATACGTATGGAAGGAACATATGCTCGTGTCGGTTATACGCTCGATGTTTGTCGCGGTGATGAGGTATGGAATGCCTCACAGGTATGGTACATGCCTTTTGATGACCTGAATGTTCCTTTTACCGATGAAATCGGACAGTGGTCGTGGCGTGACTGGTACTACACGATTAATGTGACAAACTTCACACTCTCCCGTTGTGGTGAGGACAACAGCGCTTTGAATGAGCAGATGAAGCGTATTAAGGGACAGATGCTGTTCCTGCGCGGTTTGGCCTACTATAACCTTGCAGGCTACTATCAGAACCCGATTCTGATTACAGACTACAACACCTACTCTTCACTTGAGGGACTCTATGGTACAAACAGCACTTATGATGAGGTATGGGACCAGGTAGAGAAAGACTTTGCTGAGGCTATGACACTGCTGCCCAGCCGTAACGAGGGTGGTCAGTGGGCTAAAGGCCGTGCTACCAACGGTGCCGCTGCCGGTTACTATGCCCGTGCCCTGATGATGCGTCATAAGTATAGCGAGGCTCTCACCGTGCTGAAGGCCATCATCAACGGTCAGTATGGCAACTATAAGCTGATGGCTAACTACGGTGATAATTTCCGCGAGGGTGCAGCCTATGAGAACAACGACGAGAGTCTGTTCGAGGTTCAGTATCTGGACTATGGCTCACAGGGTACTGATGATGAGTGGACACCGGTGAACACCAGTCCTAACGCTACCCAGGGCCACGCCATCGAGAGTAACTTCGGTCCTGGCGACGCAGGTGGCTGGGCTGACCTTTCCGCTTCACCTTGGCTCTATAACCTCTTCAAGGCTGAGCGTACGACAAACGGTTCGCTTGATCCGCGCCTCTATTGGACCATCGGTACCTACGAGCCCGAATGGGACGGATTCGAGTACGGCAATGTATGCTATACTATCCCTATGACTGCTGATGCTCCTGTAGTTACCAATAACAACTATGGTGGTCTGCCCGTGGCTAAGAACACCAATTTCCGTACTGGTCTCTATGACAAGGTTGTTACTGGTCTGCACTGTGGTATCAACCTCCGCATGATGCGCTATAGCGATGTGCTGTTGCGTGCTGCTGAGTGTGAGAATGAGGTCAACGGTCCTACACAACAGGCCATCGACTGGATCAATCAGGTACGTAACCGTGCCGGTTTGGCTAACCTGAACCTCTCCGACTTCTCAGGCAATGCTGACAAACTGTTCGAGCAGATTGCCAATGTTGAGCGCCCGAAGGAGTTCGGTTGTGAGTTCGGACGTGGCTTTGACCTCATCCGCTGGGGATTCTTCTATGATGCAGGTCGTCTGCAGCAGTTGAAGGAGCACGGCACCTTCCGTCGTACCAACGACAGATCAAGAGTCAAGGAGTCTGTCAGCTACAGCGATATCGCCGCTGGTGATACCGAACTGAAGAGTTCTTACGATACTTGGGTACAGGGTCATGAGTTCCTCCCCATTTTCCAGGGTACGCTCAATGATAACCCCAACCTTGTGGGTAACTCGGCTAATACCGGCACGAGCAATGCTGACAAGCTGTACGGTCCGGTACATCCTGTGGTCAACCTCTAATCAAGGGTAAATAAGTAAAAAGGTAAAACAGTAAAACGAAGATCATTATGAAATATAATAAAATAGCAACAGCATTCTGTGCAGCAGCTCTTGGTCTGATGTCTCTGACGAGCTGTGAGGGCGGTGACCTGTTTAGCATAGACTCGCCCGATTGGATTTCCTCAAAGGCCGACTCTATTGCTGCTGAGAAGGCAAAGAACCAGGGCGGTGATGATGTGATTGAAGGTCTGCAAGAGGACGTCTATACCATCGGAAATACAGACTATACTTCTGGTTGGTGGTCAAGTTTCTCTAAGTATTATCAGATCCCTGACGGAGAGAAGTGGGTTGCTCAGTTCAATCTGAGTATCAATCCGAGTGACAATACTTATTATAAGAATTTCGCCCTTGTTATTTGTACTGATGCTGATCGCGGAGGCACAGGCTACGTGGAGTATGGTGCTTTCAGATATGATTTCACCAACGATAGTGTCGCTTTTAACTCTCAGTGGGGATCAGATCTCTATTTCAAGTTTGCTGAGAGCACACTGCCTTTCTCTCCTGTAGATAATCTTGATGGCGGACTTCAGCAGATGAATGGTAAGGTTACTTTAACAATCGACCGTACTGATCCCGGCAAGTTTAACATCACGATTTCCAACGGAACGGTCATTAAGACCTACAACCAGCCCTATCCGCTTCGTAACCTGAATGCAGATGCTTCGAACACCACTATCCGTGCGTTCCTCGTACCCGAGGGTTCATATATAAGCTTCCTCGGATCTACTATCGAGCCTATCGGCGGTTTCACCTCTAAGGAGGATAAGCAGCCATTGTCAATGACGCTCAATGGTGTTCCCAAGAAGGTGCTTCAGGGTACGACATTTGAGGAAGCCTTCGCCAATGTCACGGCTACCGTACAGTTTGAACAGGAGGTTTCTGCAACAGTTAAGGCAGAAGATCTTACCTTCCAGACCGTACCCGATATGCTCTCACTGGGCAAGAAGACGCTTGTAGCAGCCTATGCCAAGACCTTTAAGGGCGAAGGTGCTAATGCACCCATCATTGGTACGGCTGAGTTCGAGGTGGTCGACAAGTTGTTCACCTCTATCGGTGCTACTGACAACTCAGGTGCCTTCTGGAGTGCTCATTCTGATGCCGTCAAGGTGGAAGCCGGTGAGACATTTGTTTCCTACTTCACGAACTATACAAATGGTGGTTCAAATTGGAACAACTTCCTCGTTGTACTGGCTACTGCCGACGGTACTTCGGAGTATGCCGTTCTGCGTGCCGACAACTATGGTTGGGGCAATGGCTATGCCGCCTGCACACCAATCATGGAGCCCGATCGTGACTGGGCGGCATGGCTTGACGCGATGGATGGTGCCAAAGTGACCACCTACGTGACCAACAACGGCGATGGCACGGCTGATGTAAAGTGTGTCATGGTGGGCAATGACGGGAATACCTACACTCAGGAGTATATCGGTATCAATACCGTTGATCCTGACAACTTCTACTTCCACTTTACCATCGAGAAAGCTCATTTGGAGTTTGATACGGTCATTGGTGATGAGAATAACACCGGCGCATTCTGGAGTGACCATTCTGAGAACATCCAAGTACCTGCTGGTAAGACTTACGCCATTAACTTCATCAACTATACCAATGGCGGTGCCAACTGGAACAACTTCTTAGTGGCGCTCACTTCGGAGGATCGTGCCACTGAGTATGCTATTCTGCGTGCCGACAATTATGGTTGGGGCGATGGCTACGCCGCCTGCACACCAATCATGGAGTCTGATCGTGACTGGACGGCCTGGCTTTCTGCGATGGATGGTGCCAAGGTGACTGCATACGTCACAAACAACGGTGATGGTACGGCTGACGTAAAGTGTGTCATGGTGGGTAACGATGGTATTACATATACTCAGGAATACATCGGTATAAATACGATTGATCCTGATAACTTCTGCTTCCACTTCACTCTTGAGAAGGCTCACTTGGTATTTGAATAATCGGTAATGAAAAATTGTCTCTTTATACTTTTGGCGGCACTGGTTCCCATGAGTGCTATGGCCTACTCGCTGAAACGTGTCAGCGTGCATGACCCTAGCATCGTGTGGGAACCAGCGTCCCAGACGTATTACATCTTCGGTTCCCACCGTGCTGCGGCCAAGACCACCGACTTGATGAGTTGGACGGCGTTTCAGGCGCCTTGGGCCACTGCATCGAGTCAGAATGCGGCCAATAGTGCCGCCTTCACCACCCCGCAGGTGACGAAGGTGAAGAAGGGTGGGGTAGACTATGACCTCAACTTCAATGCCTTTAACTGGTCAAAGCGCGGTAACAATAAATATAGTGTCGATGGTAACATGTGGGCGCCTGATGTCATCTGGAACAAAGCCATGAACAAATGGTGTATGTACCTGAGTGTCAATGGCGACAACTGGTACTCGAGCATTATCCTGCTGACAGCCGACAAGATTACAGGTCCCTACCGCTATCAGGCCCCGGTAGTGATGAGCGGTTTCCACACCGGTACAGCCTATAAGGACACCGACCTGGAACTGGTCATCGGTACACAGGCATCGCTGCCGAGCCGTTATGCCGTAGGCAATGGCTGGGGACGACGCTATCCTAACTGTATCGACCCTTGTGTGTTCTACGATGAAGAGGGTAAGCTCTGGATGTCTTATGGCTCTTGGAGCGGTGGTATCTGGATGTTGGAGCTTGATGAGGCTACAGGTCTGCGCGACTATGACGTAACCTACACATTGAAAGGCTCAGGTGATGGTGTCACTGTCGATCCCTACTTCGGCAAGAAGATTGCCGGTGGTTTCTATGTGTCGGGTGAGGCCAGCTATATCGAGTATATCGGCGGCTACTATTATCTGTTTGTCACTTACGGCGGTCTGGCTGCCGGCGGTGATGCCAATGACTATAACAATGGTGGCTACCAGATGCGTGTGTTCCGTTCAACGAAACCCGATGGTCCGTACACAGACTCAAAATCGTCTAATAATAGTGCCATCTTCTCATCCTATCTTCTGAACTTCGGTCCGAGTGAGAATGACAACAACCGTGGTGTCAACATTTTCGGTGCCTACACCGATTGGGGCAATCAGGCCAAAGGCAATATGGGCGAACGCTCGCAGGGCCACAACTCCATCATTGCTGCTGAGGACGGACGCACCTATCTGGTCTATCATACCCGTTTCCAGAACTGGGGAGAGAGTCATCAGGTGCGTGTGCATCAGGTGTTCCAGAGCAAGAACGGTTGGCTGGTGGCAGCACCGTTTGAATATACTGGCGAAGAAGTGAAGAGTGCTGATATCGCCACGACGCAGCAGATTGCTGATACCCGGATTCCAGGCAAATACAAACTACTGATACATAATTACAAACTGGATCACAGGAAGAAGGAGGCGGCAAAACCCACCGATATTGAACTGAAGAGTGATGGTACCATCACGGGCAGTGTGACAGGCACCTGGAAGACCGAGGCTGGTACATCCTATGTCACCCTAAAGTTGGGTAGCACCTACTATCATGGTGTGATGGTGGAGCAGACCTTAGAGTCCACAAACACGAAGGTGCCAGCCTTTACGGCTGTTGCAGCCACAACAGGTGTTACCGTCTGGGGTTATCAGACCGAGGCTGCTACGGCTATTACCGGGGTTATTGCCGATAGCGATGATGATGCTCAGACCTACGACCTCTCAGGCAGACCAGTTTCATCTCCGAAGAAGCCCGGTATCTATCTTAAAAATGGAAAGAAATTTATCGTCAGATAAGACAAACTACTAATTCATAGCATAAATGAGGAAAACAGTCATTTCCTTGGTGCTGTTAGCCTCGTGCGTCACTCTTTTGGCGCAGGGGCAACGGCATCCCAGGAGGAATTTACCGTTCGTTACCGACACGCCGATGGTGCATGATCCCGTGATGGCCTACGAGGACAGTACCTATTATCTCTTTGCCACAGGCATGGGCATCCAGAAGATGACCTCTAAAGACCGCAAGAACTGGACGGTTCATTCTGAGCCGGTGATGAGCGTCATCCCTAAGTGGACACATGATTCCGTACCAGGATTCCGCAATCATGTCTGGGCACCGGACATCATCCAGTGGCACGGACGTTGGTGGCTTGCTTACAGTTGCTCGACCTTTGGTAAGAACGGCTCAGCTATCGGTCTGCTCTCCTGCCGCTCCCTTTCTCAGGGTCTGTGGAATGACGAGGGGTGCATCGTTACCTCTCGTGAGCAGCGTGACAACTGGAACGCCATCGACCCCAATTTTGTGATTGATGACGATGATAATCCCTGGCTTGTCTGGGGTTCGTTCTGGGATGGTATTCAGCTTGTCCGTCTTGATACGACCATGCATATTGGTGTGTCACAACAGCCTCGTACCATTGCCCGCCGTTATAATCTGAGCAACAAGCATGTCAAGGCATCCCTTCCGATTAACCCTAATCCTCCGAAGAATCCGACGTCAGACTATGCCGGGCCGAATGCCATTGAGGCACCGTTTATCTTCAAACACGACGGTTGGTATTACCTCTTTGTGTCATGGGATTATTGTTGTCAGGGCAGCAAGAGCAACTATCGTGTGGCCGTAGGTCGCAGTAAGACGGTAGAAGGCCCTTACCTCGACAGCAAGGGTATTGACATGTGTTATGGTGGAGGTAATCTCTTCCTTGAAGGTGACAAAAAGGCGTATGAGGCCGCCGGCCATTGTGCTGTATACCGTTTTGATGGTCAGGACATCTTTATCTGTCATGGCTATAGCATCGCCCACCAAGGTGCTTCTATTCTTATTCAGCACCCTATTACATGGACGTCAGATGGTTGGCCGACGTTGGGAAGATAAAAAAGTAAAAAGGTTAAAAATATAAAGTGAAAAGTAAAAGAGTTATGTGTGAAAATGTAAGAAATGATAAGTTAGTTAGAAATAGTTGGTTAATAGCAATACATATTCTTTTTGCTTTTCACTTTTTTATGAGTCCGTGTTACGGTCAGTCGTGGACAGCTGATAACGGCAACGGTACATTCACAAACCCACTCTTCTATGATGAGTTCTCCGATCCGGATATTCTGCGGGTAGGCGATGATTACTATCTGGCAGGTACCACCATGCACACTGTGCCAGGTCTGGTCATCCTGCACTCGAAGGACCTGGTGAACTGGGAGAATATCTCATACTGTTTCGACCGCTTCGACTTTGCTGACGATGCCTTCTCACTCAAGAATCACCAGGAGATCTACGGCCAGGGTGTCTGGGCTCCTGCTATCAGATATGCCAATGGGCAGTTCTATGTCTTTACCAATATCAATGGCAAGGGCTTGCAGTGTTATACCTCGAAGGATATCCGTGGTCCGTGGGAGCATCATAATATGCAGGGGCGTATCTACGACCTCAGTGTACTCTTCGATGATGACGGGAAAATCTATGCCATTCATGGCTATGGCGAGGTAAAGTGTACAGAACTGAAGTCCGACATGAGCGGTCCTATCGAAGAGACGGAGCGTACGATCATCCCTGAGGGCAATGCCGTTGGCGAGGGTCATCATATGTATAAGATCAACGGTATGTATTACCTCATTTCCACCGACTACCGTCCTAATGGTCGTACCCTCTGTTCCCGTGCGAAGAGCATTTGGGGACCCTACGAGACCATTACCATCACCGCCGATGAGACGTTTGGTTATCATGCGGCATCACTGACGCAGGTGCCTCGTGGCGAGAAATACCGCATCGGACAGGACGGCACAAAGTTTGGTATTCCCGGGGTAGACAAGGATGCCACTGCCTGTACCAATATCCATCAGGGTGGCATCGTCGAGGATCAGAGTGGTCAGTGGTGGGCCCTTCTGATGATGGACTTCCACTCTATCGGCCGTACCGTTACCCTTGCGCCTATCACCTGGAAGGACGGCTGGCCCATGCTAGGTCTCGAAGGCAACTTAGGCCGCGCCCCCCGCACCTGGCTGAAGCCTAATGTCTCTAGTCCATCTAGTCTGCCTAGTCTTCCTAAAGCTCCCTACAATCGCAATGAGGATTTCAACGGCAAGGCCCTCGGCCGTATCTGGCAATGGAACCACAATCCCGATGATACCAAATGGAGCCTGAAGAATGGTCGTCTTCGTTTGCAGTCGATGCCTGCTGAACAGCTGATGTGGGCTCGCAACACCCTCACCCAGCGCGTGATAGGTCCAACCTCTATCGCTACCGTTGAGTTGTACACCAAGGGCCTGAAGGATGGCGATGTGGCAGGACTGGGCAATATCAATGTGCCATGTTCCTGGATTGGCATCACCAAGGACGACGCACGCCTGCATCTGCGCTGTTTCGAGCAAGCCATCAACGACACCGTGACCTTAGGTATTGCCGCAACAGATGGGGCCATCAAAAAAGTTTGGCTCCGCATGGTGGGCGACTATGACCACGACTGTGCGCACTATGAGTATTCGCTCGATGGAGAGGTCTATCATCAGGTGGGCCGAGAGATGCCGCTCTCTTATCAGCTCATATCTTTCCAAGGTTCACGCCATGCTCTCTTCGCTTTCAATCATAAGGGGCAGAAGGGCGGTTATGCAGAGTTCGACAACTTCACCGTTGAAGAACCCCAGGCCGACCGTAGCGGGAATATCCCTTATGGCAAGACCTTGGCTTCCCCTTCGGCCGCCGACCGCTGGTTTCGCATAATCAACCTTGCCACAGGTAAACCCGCCATCGCCTTGCCTCATGGACTGCTCTACGACACAGAAGCCTCTGACAAGAGTCCTCAGACCCGTTTCCGTCTTATCGACAAGGGTCAGGGTCAGGTGATTCTCCAGTGCGAAGACGGCCGTTATGTCTTCGTGTCAGGCTATGGCATTGCCGGCGATGTACGGCTGACAACCGATGCGTCGAAAGCCGAAGTCTTTATGTGGCAGGATTATCTGAATCATGAGTTTATGCTCATGTCGATGCGCACCCATCGCTACATTGGCAAGAGTCCCACCACGGGCAGTCCCTATTCGATGGACTTCTCCGGCTCTGACCCAGCGCGCAGAAACGGTGCCGTATTCCGTTGGGAGTAAAAACATAAAAGCCTCGCAATCAAGCGGGGCTTTTTAAATGTTATTTGGTTTCATACCATTTCTTGAGAACATAGAAGGCTTTCTTCTTTTCACCTTTGTCGCTGAAGAGACCTTTACGGTTGTAGTAGTCTTGCACGTCAGTGAGTAGACGACGAGGCGAACGGAAATCTTTCAGGATCCAGGGGGTTGTGCCTGCAAGACCTTCTATCTTATCGAGCATCGCACAATTCTCGATGTAGAGGTTTTCCTGGAACTCCTCTGTCCAGCGTTGGTTCTTTTCCCCATGAAAACCGTATTTTGCGCCACCACCAAATTCACTGACGATGACCGGTTTGTTGTAAGGGATCTCCCAGCGCATCTTCGGGGCATCGTTTACATCGCGGTACCAGCCGATATATTGATTGAAACTGATGACGTCGACGTATTGGTTCATATTATCGTTGAGGCGGTTGACGTAGTTGGAGGCTCCAGTTACCTCCATTGCCATGGAGATAAGGCGGGTGTTGTCGAGGCTTCGGGCATATTGGGCAAGGTTGCCGAGGAAGGTGTCGCGCTCAGGAGAGTGGGGCGTCTCGTTGGCGATGCTCCAGATGATGACGTTGGCGCGGTTGTGGTCACGGCTGATCATGTCGCGTAACTGGCTCTGGGCATTCTCGTAGGTTTTTGGGTTCTTCCACGCGATGGTCCAGTAGACGGGAATCTCCGACCACACCAGGATACCCATCCTCTCAGCCTCACGCACCATCTCCTCATGATGCGGATAGTGGGCCAGACGTACGAAGTTACAGCCTAATTCCTTGGCCCATCCAAGGAGCGTGCGGGCATCCTCGGCAGAGTTGGCGCGACCGCCGCCATTGGGTTTCTCGTTGTGGATGGAGATACCCTTGAGGAAGATGGGCTGGCCGTTGAGCAGAATCTGCTTGTCGCGGGTCTCAATGGTACGGAAGCCGATTTCGTCGCTGATGGTCGAGTTGTTCAGTGAGATATCCACGCGGTAGAGTTTTGGCGAGGCAGGTGACCAGAGAGCCAGTTTCTTGGCATTGACCTTTAGGGTGCCGCTGACTTTTCCCTCGGTATCGGTGGTTAGTTGTTGTTCGAGTTTTAATTCGGGGATGAAGACTACGACCTTATGTCCGGCTTCCGCCTTGTTCAGCCGGGCAGAGAAGGAAATCTCGCGTTGCTTGGCTTTGGCATCGGCCTTCGTGAGTTGGAGGTTATAATCTTCAAGATACACGGGTTTTACCTTGACGAGTCTGACGTCGCGGGTGATGCCACCGTAGTTCCACCAGTCGAAAATCTGCGTGGGCACATCCTCAGCATGGCGTTTATTGTCAACCTTCACAATCACTACGTTTTCTCCTTCCTTCAGCAGGGCGGTGACATCAAAGTTGAAAGGCGTGAATCCGCCGATATGATGCCCGGCCTTCTTGCCGTTCACATACACATGGCAGTCGTAGTTCACGGCTCCGAAGTAGAGTAGCGTGCGGATGTCCTTCATCGGCGTGGCTTGGAAACTCTTCTTGAACCAAACTGTTCCCTCGTAGAAGAACAACCGTTCATCCTGCGTATTCCAGTCTCCAGGAATCTTCATCGTGGGCGACTTGTCGAAGTCGTATTCAATCAGGTCTTCAGGCTTATGGGGCTTGGCGTTCTGGAAGAATCCCCAGCGTGTGGGATTCATACGATAGTCGTAATAACCCTCTTCCTGCACATCGACGATGTAGTTCCACTCACCATTGAGTGACATGCTCTCGTAGGCATTGACATTTTGAATCAAAGGGAGCGTTGCCGCTGATGCCATCGTGAGGAACCCGCCTCCGATGACAGAAAGGATGATACTCAGTAATTGTCTCATAATCGTTTAGTAAAGTAAGAGCAGACCTGCGAGGCCTGCGTAGCAGATCATGCGGATGGGGTTGATCTTCAGATAGCCAGTGCCGAAAGCGGTGGCGAGGAAAAGGGCGATGCTGATCCAGAACTGCCAGGGATTTTCCATTGGGGTGGAGAAGTTCTCGCGGTTACAGAGCAGAAGGGTTGCAGCAGCAAGGAGGCCGACGACGGCTGGACGTAAGCCTGTAAAAACAGACTGTACCAGAGGGGTGTTCATATATTTCATGAACATCCTGCTAATCAGAATCATCAGTATCAGCGAGGGCAGCACCAAAGCAAAAGTGGCGGTGGCAGAACCGAGCGTCGCCATCAGGTGGCCATAGCCGGCATTATGAATGGCGGTATAGCCGCAGTAGGTGGCGGAATTGATACCGATGGGACCGGGTGTCATCTGTGAGATAGCGACGATATCTGTGAATTCAGCCGTTGACAGCCAGTGATGATTCTCGACGGTCTCATGCTGGATGAGAGAGAGCATACCGTAGCCGCCACCGAATCCGAACAGGCCGATTTCAAAGAAGGTGATGAATAGCGACAGGAAGATCATGACTCAGTAGGTTTGATGTACATACCGTAGATATATCCGGCGAGGGCAGCGATAATGATGATGTAGATGGGAGAGACACCGAGGGCCCAGATGGCGAGGGCGCAAGCGACGGGGATCCATATGGTGTAGCGGTTGAGTTTGGCTCGCTGACCCAGACGGAAGGTGGGTACGGCAATGAGAGCGACAACGGCTGGACGGATGCCCCGGAAGATGGCTGCTACGGTGGGGTTGTCCTTGAACTGGCTGAAGAAGATAGCGATGGCCAGGATGATCAGAAAAGAGGGTAGGGCCGTGCCGATGGTGGTGGCAATGGCTCCGCGTACCTTATTTAATTTATAGCCGACGAAGGTGGCGATGTTGATGGCGAAGACACCTGGGCAACTCTGGGCGATGGCGATGAGGTCGAGCATCTCGTCCTTTGAAACCCACTGTTTTTTGTTGACCACCTCTTCTTCTATCAAAGGAATCATGGCATATCCACCACCGAGGGTGAATATGCCAATCTTAAAGAAAGTCCTGAACGATTCCCAATAGATGTTCATCGCTGCTCAATCCATTTACGGGCGTTGACAAAGGCCTCAATCCATGGGGTAACCTCGTCGCCCAGACGGTCTTTCGGATACCAAGCGTTCTGCCAGGGGAAGAAGGCGCGCTCCAAGTGGGGCATCATGCAGAGATGACGACCGTCGGTCGAGCAGAGACCTGCCACGTTGTAGTCAGAGCCATTCGGATTAGCAGGATAGCCAGGGTAGTTGTATTTCGCAATGATGTTGTAACTGCTTTCAGGCTCAGGCAGATGGAACTTTCCCTCGCCATGAGCCACCCAGAGACCGAGCTTAGAACCGCTGAGCGAACCGAACATCACACTGTTGTTCTGTGGAATACTGAGGCTGATAAACTCACTCTCGAACTTATGCGAGTCATTGTGCAGCATCTTTGCACCCTTCGCACCTGTGAGGCCGAGTTCTACCATCAGCTGGCAACCATTACAGATACCCAGTGAGAGCGTATCCTCGCGGGCATAGAACTTATCGAGCGCCTCCTTGGCCTTCGGGTTGAAGAGGAAGGCACCAGCCCAACCCTTGGCAGAACCGAGAACGTCGGAGTTGGAGAAACCGCCACAGAAGACGATGAGATTGACTTCCTCGAGGGTCTCGCGACCTGAGATGAGGTCGGTCATCATGACATCCTTTACATCGAAGCCTGCGAGGTAGAGCATATAAGCCATTTCACGCTCACCGTTTGTGCCTTTCTCACGGATGATGGCGGCCTTAATGCCCGAAGGCTGACGGCGGTCGGGATTGAGACCATATTGAGCGAGTGTGCCGGTAAAGCCCTTGGGGAATTTCATCTCGATGGGCTGCTTCTTATAGTTCTCGAAACGTTCCTTAGCCTTGCCATTGAAACTCTGCTTGCGATCGAGGAGGTAAGAGGTCTTGTACCAGATATCGCGGAGTGCGTCGATATCGAAAGTCTGCTCTATATCGCCAGCCTTCACCACGATGGTGCGGGCTTCTTCTACGGGATAACCGATTTTGGCAAAACCAACACCCTGTTCCTCCATGAAATCCTTGAACTCCTGCTTGTGCTCGTCGGAAACCTCGATGATGACACCGGGGTTTTCTGCGAAGAGGGCCTTGACGATGTCGCCATCTTTGCAGATGTCGTGCAGGTTGATATGCATACCGCCCTTTGTGTTGGCGAAGCACATCTCGAATAGGGTGGTGATGAGACCGCCGGCAGAGATATCGTGACCTGCCATGATCCAACCCTTCTCGATGAGTTGCTGGATGGCCATGAAAGCGTCAGCGAAATACTCGGGGTTCTTTACCGTAGGCACATCGTCGCCCACCTTGCCCAGGCTCTGTGCGAAGGCAGAACCACCAAGGCGCTGCTCATCGAATGAGAAGTCAATATGATAGAGAGAGGCGTTCTTATCATTGACCAATACGGGTGATACAACCTTCTTAATATCACTTACCTCACTACCTGCTGATACGATGACCGTTCCTGGAGAGATGATTTTCTCACCGTTAGGATATTGTTGTGAGAGTGAAAGAGAGTCCTTACCTGTGGGTACGTTGATGTGCAAGTTGCAGCAGAAGTCGGAGAGGGCCTTCACTCCTGCATACAGGCGGGCATCCTCACCCTCCTGTGAGCGGCAGGGCCACATCCAGTTGGCTGACAAACTCAGTGAGTCCATACCTTCAGCCAATGGCGCCCATACGATGTTTGTCAGGGCCTCGGCCACAGAAAGGACAGAACCAGCAGCAGGATCAGCCAAGCCTGCCTGAGGTGCATGTCCGAGGGCGGTGGCAATACCTTTCTCACCACGATAGTCGAGGGCTACGACACCACAGTCGCTCAAAGGTAACTGGAGTTCACCCTGACACTGCTGACGGGCAATCTTACCTGTCACGGAGCGGTCAACCTTATTCGTCAACCAGTCCTTACAAGCCACAGCCTCCAACTGGAGTACGCGCTCGAGGTATTCGTTGATCTTATCCTGACTGTAGGTCACATTCTGATAGTGTCGCTCAACGGTGTTGTCGCGCATGATGGTCTTGGGCGAGTGTCCGAACATCTGGGCAACATCCAGATCGAATGGCTTCACGCCATCACCCTGCTTGAATGAGAAATGAGCGTCGCCAGTGGTTTCACCAACAACATACAGCGGCGCACGCTCACGCTCTGCAATGCGGCGTACATGTTCGATATGCTTCTCGTCGATGAGCAAGCCCATACGCTCCTGACTCTCATTGGCAATGATCTCCTTGCTTGAGAGCGTCTTGTCACCGATGGGCAGTTTGGTCATATCAATCTCACCACCACACTCCTCGACAAGTTCAGAGAGGCAGTTCAGGTGACCGGCAGAACCATGGTCGTGGATAGAAACCACGGGGTTGACATCCTCCTCGCAGAGGGCACGTACCAGATTATAGGCACGCTTCTGCATCTCGGGGTTGGCACGCTGGACGGCATTCAGCTCGATGCCATTGCTATAGCGGCCAGTGTCAACTGAGGAAACAGAACCGCCACCGAGTCCGATGCGATAGTTGTCACCACCAACGACGACCACCTTGTTGCCCTTCTGGGGCTCCTTCTTGAGGCAGTCGCGTTTGGTGCCGTAACCTACACCACCTGCCAGCATGATAACCTTATCGTAAGCGTATTTCGTGTCATCGGGTTCTTGGTGCTCAAATGTAAGCACTGAACCGCAAATCAACGGCTGACCGAACTTGTTTCCGAAATCAGAAGCTCCATTGGAAGCCTTGATCAGAATCTGCTCAGGTGTCTGATAGAGCCACTGACGAACGGGAAGGATGTCTTCCCAATCGCGCGTAACCTTATCATCATCCTTCATACGTGGATAGGCCGTCATATAGACGGCAGTACCGGCAATAGGCCACGAACCTACACCGCCACCCATACGGTCGCGGATTTCGCCACCAGTACCAGTAGCGGCACCATTGAAGGGTTCTACGGTAGTGGGGAAGTTATGTGTCTCAGCCTTTAGCGAGATGACGCTTTCGATATCCTTTACCTGGAACCAGTCGCTGGTGCTTTGGTCTTTCGGGGCGAATTGCTCAACGACAGGTCCCTGTGCAAAAGCTACGTTATCCTTATAGGCCGAGAGAATCTTGTTGGGATTCTCCTGAGTGGTTTTCTTGATCATCGCAAAGAGCGAGGATTCCATTTCCTTACCATCGATGATGAAGGTGCCACCGAAGATCTTGTGACGGCAGTGCTCTGAGTTAATCTGTGCGAAACCGAAGATTTCAGAGTCTGTAAGAGGTCTGCCGTTCTGTTTCTCCAGTCCGTGGAGATATTCAATCTCCTCAGGCGAGAGAGCGAGACCTTCCTGTTCATTGTATTCCTCCAGATTATCCACATACTTGATGGGTTCTGGTTTGATGTTAATTGTAAAGATGTCTTGATTGAGACCATTGTACATACGCTGCAGCATCTCGTCGTGTTCGGCGTCCTTGCTGTCAACGGCAAAGTACTCTTCGATACGGCTGATGCCTTTGAGTCCCATGTTTTGTGTGATCTCTACGGCATTGGTGGACCATGGGGTTACCATTTCGCGGCGTGGACCAACGAAGAATCCATCGAGCAGGTCAGCCTCGAGCATCGTTGCCTCGCCATACAGCCAATTTAATTCCTTGATTTCCTGTTCACTCAGTGTGTGATCAACCTCCGTGGCGATCACCGTTTGTTGTGGGGTCTGAAAGAAACGTATCATATTTTCTTAAATTTGTTTTTATTTCTTGCGTTTGGCAGTTGTCTTGGGAGCAGCCTTCTTGGCTGTGGTTTTGGGTTTCGTGACGACAGCAGGCTTGGGGCGCTCCACATATGGCTTCTGGTTTCTCATCAGCCATGAAGCCACCAACACCTTATTACGAAGTTCCTCTGGACAATCCGTCTTCGGGTTGTTCAGCCAATTCTCCGTAGTCTGTTTGACTGCGTTGCTCTTCTGACTGTCATATAATGACTCCAGCCAATAATCAGGGAAGCGAATGCCGCCGGTCTGCTGCAGATATTTCATGTTAGCCAGGCTCTGAGATACATAATTGGGACAATCTTGTTCATAGACATCTGTGCTCAATAGTTTCAGCGCGTGGACGGCCCAATCTTCCTCCTTGCGGTTATCCTTTTTGATCAGTTTCTTAAACAAGTCATTGCGTTTAGAAGCATCAGGATTGCAAGCACGACTGATAAAGTCGAATTCATTCTGTAAATCTTCGGTTTTCAGACGGGCTCGTTCAGTGGAAAGTATCTCCTGCCACCGGGTTGGGTTCGTGATAGCCAGACGATAGGCCATCTCCATATAGTCATGTTCATCGAAGAGCGGGTCATTGTGTTGCTGCCAAACCATTTCTAACTGAGTGAGCACCTCAGGTGAGGTGGCGTTGGCAGCCATTTTCCGGAAGATGAGTTGACGACAATCTTTCGATTTGTTCTCACCCAGGAGATCCATCATACAGAGCTCAAGCGTCTTGCGCTGTTCGGGTTGCATGTCTGTGGCTATCTTAAACATGTTGTCGATGGCTGTCTGCATGATGATGGGGTTCTTCTCCTTCATCATAAAACGGTAAAGTTCGCCGAAATGTGAAGGTGCCACCTTGCCCTGGAGATAGTTGTCATGGATGGTATTCAACAAAGAATAGCGCGCCAGGTCGTTACGTGTTGTGATAAGACGTTTGGGTAGGATCTCCGCGTAGTCATCATCGAGGGTAAAGATGCCATAGCCCTGGCCGTTGTAGTTGGGAATGATATAGCTGGGTTTGCCGTTCTTCAGGCTATAGGTCATGATGGGCTTCTGCATGTCGACGACAATCGTACGACTTTGAGCCAGATCATAGATTACCTGTATGACAAACTTCTGACGCCAGCAAAGACCACGTCCGAAGGGGTCGGTCTGAGAAACAACGAGTTGTCCATCTTTATATGTAGTATTGATGATGGGCATACCCTTCTGTTTGACCCATACCTCACAGAACTGACGAACGCCGACGGTAGGATTCTGCTTGTCAAGGATTTCAATCAAATCCTCCCAGGTAGCATCCTTGAAATAGTATTTTTGGAGGAAGCTGCGCAGACCACTCTGCATCTTAGTGGCACCCATGATCTGTTCCAAAGAGCGCATCATCACCGTTGCCTTATTATATATAATGTTATCGTAGAGCAAGGTCGTGTGATCAACGATAGAAGGCTGTTCGATGGCGTGTGTTCCATCTGTGCGGTCTAAGGCGACAGCGCTGTTCTGGTAAGTGACAAGGAAGTTCATGTCACTCTCCTTGGCGTCCACCTGTTTACGGGTGATTTTCGATGCCATAATGTTGGCAATCACTTCCTTCTCCCAGAGATTTTCCGTCCAGTTCAGCTGGACAATGTTTCCGAACCAGAGATGTGCGGTCTCGTGGGCAATCAATTCCACTCGTTTGAGTTCCTCTTCTTTTGAGGCGTTCTTTTCAAGCAATAGGCGTGATTCATTAATCTGGAAAGCTCCTGGATGTTCCATTCCACCGAAGGGATAGTCAGGCAAGATGGCCAGACCATACTCCTTAAACGGGCATTTGATGCCTGTATAGCTCTCCATCCATTTCATGGATTTTGCAATCTCGCTGAAGATGATGTCCAATTGCGCCACCTTCTTTGGATCTGTCTCCCGGTAAAGAGCACGTATCGGATAACCATCGCGAACGGCCGCCTTCTCCTCGAATTTTCCAACTACAAACGAATAAAGGTAAGTGGGAATGGGGTTCGTGCCGTCACTGAACATCGCCTTCCAGCCTTCCGGCACATTCACGGTGGTGGTGAACCTTGCCCTGATGTCTGGTTGGTCGAAACATGGGAAGGCAGAGTGGGCCTGATCAGGTAGGAAGATGGTATAAAGGTAGTCTTTCTGACGGTTAAGTGCCTTGTTCGTACTGGCAAAGTCGATCTCTACGATGTTAAGGCCCTGTTTCAGCAGTTTAGCAGCCAAAAGAATATGTTCGTGCTTGTAGGTGGCCTGACGCTTCTTTTTATTGTTCACCGTACAGGTGCCGGAGAAACCGCCTTGGAAGTCGAGTACGACATCCTTTTTCTCCAAAAGGTCGAAAGCAATCACAGCCTTACCTGTAACGGGTGTCTTGGCATCAGCAGGAATGTTGAATGTCAAGTCATAGGAAACATTACTGATGTTTGCTTTACGCTGTTGGGCGAGTTCTTTTGAAACGCCTTTTTCCGGTATCTGGGCAGAAATACCCAATACAAGCAGACTGAGCGTCAAAATGAGGAAAAGTCGGTAATTTTTCATCTTTTTGGGTGCTTTATTTGGTTTTTGTGTGCAAATTTAATTAAAATAATTCTAATTCCGCCAAAGTTTTCATTGTTTTTTGTGACATTAATGTAATTTTGCATCCGGATTTAGATTTGTAATAATAGGAAAATTATGAGAAAGAGTATGATTTTGATAGCCGTATCTGCCCTGATACTGAGCAGTTGCGGTAGTAAGAAAGAGTTGGTGGCATGCCAGGAAACGAACAAATCTCTCAATGAGAGTCTCCAGGCAGCCAAGGAAGATCTGGCAGCGAAGAATGCACGTATAACGAGTCTGGAAGAACAGCAGCGTGGATTGCAGCAGATGCTGAAGGCTGCTGAGGATAAGTATGATAAACTGCAGGCAGCACTTGACAAGAGTCTGACGAACGCTTCGCAGAACAATGTCTCTATTGAGAAACTCGTGGATCAGATTAATGAGTCGAACCAGTACATCCGCCATCTGGTTGAGGTGAAGTCGAAGAGTGACTCCCTGAACATGGTGCTCACCAACAACCTGACCCGTTCACTCACGAAGGAGGAGATGAAGGAGGTTGACGTTCAGGTGCTGAAGGGTGTGGTGTATATCTCACTGGCTGACAACATGCTTTACAAGAGCGGTTCTTATGAGATCAATGCACGTGCAGCTGAGACTCTTTCGAAGATTGCCAAGATCATCAAGGATTACAAGGATTACGATGTGCTCATCGAGGGTAACACCGACAATGTGCCCATTTCCAAGACCAACATCCGTAACAACTGGGACCTTTCGGCTTTGCGCGCATCGAGTGTTGTTCAGGCATTGCAGAATGACTATGGCGTTGATCCTAAGCGTCTGACAGCTGGTGGCCGCGGTGAGTACAATCCTGTTGCACCTAACGATACTGAGGTTGGTAAGCAGCGTAACCGTCGTACCCAGATTATCATCACGCCGAAGCTCGACCAGTTCATGGATCTGATCGATAAGGCGCCTGACGCTGAGTAAAAGGATGCGCAGATACGTTCTGTCCGCCTTCTTACTGATAGCCGTAGCTGCCACTGCACAGAATATGCAGAAAGGTGACTATGGCTATCTGTATTGTCACATGAGTGATCGTGGGCAGTGGACGGCTTTTGCCTTGAGTCGTGACGGATACCACTATGAGGATGTCCTAGGTGGTGAGCCCGTGATGGACCCTAAGGAACATGCCCGTATTGAAGGCGGTCAGCGCGATGCTTATATCACCCGAAGTTGGGACGGCCTGGGCTATGTGATGGTCACGACAGATATGAACAATGGCATGACCAAGGCCCTGGGTAAGAAAAGCGAATGGGATAACTACGGCATTGATCTGCTCAAGAGTGACGACCTCATCCACTGGACCAGTCTATCCTTTGATTATCGCAAGGGTGATGCCATTTTCTGCGATCCTGAATCGCCCAGCCCTTACAAAGACTGGAGCACCATCAACCGTGTGTGGGCGCCTCAGATTTTCTGGGATCCCCATTATGTATGGCCCGATGGTGACAAGGGTGGTTATATGATCTATTATTCGATGTGGAATCGCGATGAGGAAGGCTATGACCGGATGTATTATTCTTATGCCGACAAGTCTTTCACAAAACTGACCAAGCCGCGTATCCTTTTTGACTGGGGCTATGCCACCATAGATGCAGACATCAACTATCTGGAGAACGACGGCCTCTATCATATGTTAATCAAGAAGGAAGGTGGGAAACCAGGTATCTATACGGCGACTTCGGAACACCTGACATACGGTTGGGGTGAGCCGGTAGAGGATGACTATGTCAGTTTTGAGGGAAAGAAGAAGTGTGAAGGGTCGAGTGCCTTTCAGTTGATAGACGACGATACCTGGCGAGTGGCCTATATCGAGTATTCCTCGAAGCCCCGGCACTACCGTATCTGCAAGGCAGACAAGTATCTGCGAAACTTTTCTGATCCCGTGGATATTGAAGGCGTGACAGGACCCCAGCATGGGTCTTTTATGCGACTGACCAAGGAGGAATACAAGCGTTTGCAGAAATGGGATTCTGCACCTGTCATTCATCGTTTGGAGGCGGAGATCATTGATGGAGCCGTGCTGCATACCAATCGCTTCCTGGAGGGCTATAACCCTGAGGTGCGTACGATGAACCAATACTTTACGACCCGCCTGAAGTATTCCTTCATGCCCTCTCCCGATTCTGAGCAGGCTCATATCTATAAAGGCGCCTATCAAGGTGCAGGCTTAGGTTATCACCATCTGAATAATCAGATCGGCAATCCTGTTTCTGCTTATCTCTTCCAAGGAGCCACCATCAAGACCCTGTCGCCAAAGTTGGCCCTCAATTACGAATGGGACTTTGGTGTCGCCTACGGCTGGCATTCCTATGATGAGATAGAACGCGTGTCGAATCATGTCATCGGTTCTAAGTTGACGGCTTATATGGATTTTGGTGTCTACCTGCGTTGGATACTATCAAGACAGTTTGACCTGAATATCGGACTTACAGCCTCTCATTTCAGCAATGGTAACACATCGATGCCCAATGCCGGTTTGAATGTTGCCTCAGCTAAATTGTCTCTTGCTTATTATATTGACCGACCTGAGAAACAACCTGGCGATAGTCCGTTGCCACTCTTCCAGAAGCATTGGAGTACCGATCTCGTTGTGTTTGGAGGCTGGAAACGACGAGGTGCAGAGACTGCTCTCGGCTCATACGCCTTATCAGGTACATATGGCGTGGTGGGTGTCAATGTGAACCCGATGTATAATCTGAACCATTGGTTAAATGTAGGCGCTTCCCTGGATATGTATTATGATCATAGCGCCAACATTAAAACTGAGGATCCGACAGTGTCTCCTGTCAGTGACTCTGAGGAAGAGTCAGAGAAGAAGGAAGAGGTTGTGGTTTCCACAGAAGACCGCCTTCGTGCCCCGTCGTGGTATCGTCAGGTGACCGCAGGCCTCTCCGTACGTGCAGAATATGTGATGCCCTATTTTACGATTAACTTCGGTATCGGACATAACTTTATCAATGCGGGCAGTGCTCATTTCAAGGGCTTTTATGAGATACTAGCCTTGAAAATAGCCCTTTCTCAGAAAGCGTTCCTTCATGTTGGCTATAGCCTCTATGATTTTCAGTTCCCCAACAACCTGATGTTAGGCGTTGGCTATCGTTTTGGAGCTCGTCGGAAAACAGCTCGGTTGATGTGAGTCAAGAAGACCGTCATTACCTTTCTTTTTTTGCCCAAAAACTTGCCTGTGTGCGAACACAATAGTAATTTTGCACCGAATTAAGAAACCAGGAGAACAATTAAGAAAGGTATTTGACGTATGATTATTTTAAATTTTGTAGCTATTAAGATCGCTTCAGTTGTAAAATCAAAGGCAGTTTCGCTGATCAATAAGTAAAAAAGACGGTTGTTTTTAAGTATGAAACAAATGAAAAAACAATTGTGACATACTTAAAAAGTAGCGCGGCAGAATTTTATTACCTTTGCGGTCATAAACATTCTGTCAAGCATGAAAAGGATTTTAATCTCCCTACTCGCCATTATGGTGACGCTTGGCTCGGAAGCTGCCGAGCCTTTTGTGGTTTTCCAGGCATCAGCAGACGTTTTTTCCCTGCAGGGTGCAAGTGTTTCATTCGATAGCCGTGAGCACAGTTGCGTTCAACGAGCCATCGTCAATCTCCAGAAAGACTATGAGAAGGTCACCAGAAAGCCCTTATCGTCCGGAGAATCCGGAAATATCATTGTGGGTACGGTTGGCGTCAATAAGCAGATCGACCAATGGGTGAAGAAAGGCGAACTCCTTGACCTGAAGGGCAAGACTGAGAAATACATCATCAAGACCATCGGTGACCAGCTTGTCATTGCAGGTAGTGACAAGCGTGGAACTGTCTTCGGCATCTACGAACTGACCAAGCAGATGGGTGTCTCCCCTTGGTATTACTGGGCTGATGTACCCATCGAACAGCATGATGCTATTTATATTAAGAAAGGTGAATACACCGATGGCGAACCCAATGTGCGCTATCGTGGTATCTTCCTCAACGATGAGGCTCCCTGTCTGACCACCTGGGTGAAGAATACCTTCGGCACCAATTATGGTGATCATCGCTTCTATGAGCAGGTCTTCGAGCTCATCCTCCGTCTGAAGGGTAATTTCCTGTGGCCTGCCATGTGGGGATGGGCTTTCTATGCCGACGATCCTGAGAATTCTAAGGTGGCTGATGAGATGGGTGTCATTATCGGCACCTCTCATCACGAGCCGATGGCGCGTAACCACCAGGAGTATGCTCGCCGACGTCAGGAGTGGGGTGCCTGGAACTATGAGACGAACAAGGAGAATCTTGACCGTTTCTTCCGTGAGGGCATCGAGCGCATGAAGGGCACGGATGATATCGTGACCATCGGCATGCGAGGTGATGGCGATGAGGCTATGAGTGCCGATGCCGACACCAGACTCCTTCAGACCATTGTTGAGAACCAGCGTCGTATCATCAAAGAGGTAACGGGCAAGCCTGCCAACAAGACCCCTCAGGTATGGGCATTATATAAAGAGGTGCTCGATTATTATGACAAAGGTATGCGCGTGCCCGATGATGTGCTAATCCTGCTCTGTGACGACAACTGGGGAAATATCCGCCGTGCCCCCAATGCGCAGGAGCGTAAGCATCCCGGTGGCTGGGGACTCTACTATCATGTAGACTATGTGGGTGCGCCTCGTAACTCAAAGTGGCTCAATGTCACGCCGACGCAGAATATCTGGGAGCAACTGACACTGGCTGCCGACTATGGACTCGACCGCATGTGGATCTTGAATGTGGGTGACCTCAAACCGATGGAATATCCCATCACTATGTTTATGGATATGGCTTGGAATCCCCGTGAGTTCAGTGTGGATCATATCACTGATCACACCCTCCGTTTCTGCACAGAGTTCTTCGGTCCTCAGCAGGCACCAGAAGCAGCCCGTATCCTGAACCTCTGCTGTAAGTATGCCGGTCGTACGACAGCTGAGATGCTTGATGCCCGTACCTATAATGTTGAGACAGGTGAGTGGAAGCAGGTGGCTGATGACTATATGCGTCTGGAGGCTGAGGCTCTGCGCCAGTACCTGACTATTGAGAATAAATACCGTGATGCCTATCAGCAGGTGATCCTTTTCCCCGTGCAGGCCATGTCGAACATCTATCAGATGTATTATGCTCAGGCCATGAACCTGAAACTTGCTGCAGAGAATAATCCCGATGCCAATCTCTGGGCAGAGCGTGTGCGTGAGACCTTCCGTCGTGACTCCCTACTTTGTGCGGCTTATAATACCGACATCGCTGGTGGTAAGTGGAATGGTATGATGATACAGAAACATATCGGCTATCGTTCGTGGAATGATAATTTCCGTGCAGACATGCTGCCGAGGGTGCAGACGATACCTACTGGCAATGGTGGCTATACCTTTGAGGCGAAGAACGGTTATGTGGCGATGGAGGCGGAACATTATTTCGAGGCGAAGTCTGCAGACAAGGCTGTATGGACCGTGATACCTGATATGGGGCGTACCCGTAGTGCCATGACGCTGATGCCTTATACGGAGCAGACAGGCGATGCTTCACTGACCTACCGCTTTATTCTCCCAGCTTCGGACGTTTCAGAGGTGAAGGTCCACATTATCGTGAAGTCTACCCTTGACTATCTTAACAAAGGCGGTCTTACCTATAAAGTTTCCCTCGATGATGGTGAACCCCAGCTTGTCAATTTCAATAGTCGTCTGAACGAGGCAAAGGAGAATATCTACAGTGTCTTCTATCCCACAGTGGCCCGTCGTATTGTGGAGTCTGTCGTGACTTTACCGATAAACAAGTCTGCTGCTCAGCATCTGCTGAACATTCATCCAGACGATCCCGCCATCCTCTTTGAGAAGATAGTGGTCGATGCTGGTGGCTACCAGTCACAGTTCCTCTTCGGTGAGGAGTCGCCCTGCAGGAGATAGTAGTTAAAAGTGAATAGTGAATAGTGAAAAGTGAAAAAAATCCGTGCGGTAGCAAATTTTTCACTTTTCACTTTTCATTTTTCCTTTTTTTTTCTATCTTTGCATCCGATATTACTTAACACATTATGAGAATGATGAAGAAAATCCTTATCACCGCCCTGCTGATACAGTTATCGGCAGTGGTGGTTTTTGCGCAGCAGGACAAGACATTGTTGATTTCTGAATCCGGGCTTCCCTACACCGCCCAGACATGGTTTGCTTACGGTTCAGAGGACATTGATCAGAAAGACATTGTGGGTTGTTGGGATCAAGGCAAACGTATTGTGACAGCAGCTTATACCGGTGAGGGATGGTTTGTCATCATGGCTGGCAACACGCCCTATTCGATGCAGACCTATCTTGTCAGTGACCAATGGCCTGAGGAGTGGATTGCCAAGAAGACCCAGGAAGGTTATGCCATCACCTCGATGTCACGCAGTAACAAGCAGTGGCTGGTGGTGCTCTCACAAGGTAGTGGCATCAGTCGTCAGATCGTATGGCAGAACACATGGGACAACCTGGCTCCCTGGATTGCTGAACAGAAAGGCTATGGCTATAGCATCACTGACCTTGCCTTCGATGGTAAACAGTGGCTGGTGGTGATGAGTCAGAATTCCAAGTTTGTGTCGCAGGGCTATTTCATCTCTGACACGACTAACGACATGATGCGTAGTATCCAGTCGGAAGTGTGGAACAAGGGCTTTAATCTGCATCAGGTGGCTTATGGCGGTGGCAAGTACATCGTCACTTTCGGCAACTATGCTTATGGCGATGAGCGTTTCCAGAACCTTCAGGTCTGTCCTGATGACCCCAAGGAATATATCCGTCAGCAATGGGAGAGAGGCATCTGCATCGCCTACATCGGTGGCGGCGTCGTCACACCAAAGAAGAAACGATAGAAAACGAAAAAGTGCTGCGGGCTATTGCTTGCAGCACTTTTGCTTTAGCTGGCAGCAGCTATGACACCAAGAGAATAACCTTTTAGTGAATAGGTCATTTAATAACCCATTCAAAAAGACCCGCAGAATTGTCGGAGGGTAGTGTAACCTCTAATCGTACGGCCTTGGTTTTAACAGGATCGAAGTTGACAGTACATGCAGAACCTTTGTCTGTAGGATAGCGATCAACACCAGCGACAGGTAACCACTGTCCTTGGGCGTCTTGATAAAGGATACGCCATGACTGAGGTACACGGCATCCACCCCAAGGACCATCGTCGTACCAATAGACGGTAGCACTCTGAACTGTACTCTCAGCGGGGAACTCATAGCCGAGCCACTCTGTTGTGCCGTTTTTGGGCCACCAATGTGTATACGGGATGGAGCGATCATTTTCATCTTTCGGAATCAGACGGTCGTTGATAGATGACAATGCAGGAACGGGAGATGAGGTGCTTACTTTACTCTCTGAAGCTAAAGTAGCAGGTTGAGATGGGGTTGTGGCGTTCAAGTCTTGTGGTAGCCAGACTCTCATTTTACCGCTTCCACGATGACACCATGCATAATAGGGAATCAGTGTCAGTGTATGATCTGTTGTCTCTAGTTTACCCTCTTTGTTGAAGTTCAAGGTCTGGGCATCGGTCATTAATATCTGGATTGGTGTGCCAGCTATCTCACCTTTTCCTAAACGGAACTGGGGGTTCTGATTGATGAGGGCACCCATGATGTCGAAGCTATTGTCGGGATGCTCTACACAATATACCAGCGGACCGCGCTCCACACTAACCATACCACGGTCTGCCCCTACCTTATGATTAGCCCGGACGGTACGAGGCTCCATGTCAAAATGAATTTGTATCTTGTCGTCCTTCTTCCATTTACGGTCAATGGTATAATAGCCATCCTGAGTCAAATTTGCAGCCACCTCTTGTCCGTTTACCTTTATAGTGTAGCCCAAACGCTTATTGTCAGAATACTGATAGAGATCTGAGGGAACCACCTGACCACGCAACC
>JAEEGK010007055.1_pt1 | contig 26858 bp, 14 predicted proteins | sample 8958771 | NCBI WGS metagenome assembly JAEEGK01 (sample SAMN16246547, study PRJNA631951) | gut metagenome | biome: gut microbiome; feature: rumen; material: SC-attached | host: Bos | place: Iran: Karaj | collected 2018-10 | reverse complement strand
GCGAGACCGCCGCCGGCTTTCGAAATGCGCGCGCAGTTGAAATAGTGCGTTTTCGTTCCCTGACCGGTCAGGTGTCTCTTTTCCGACCAGGTGCGTCCGCGGTCGGTGCTCTCGACGGTGCAGAGCCTCGACTTCGAACGGTCGAGATGGTGCGCGCATTCGGTGAACACGCATATGAGCTTTCCGCCTTCGGTCAGCACGACGTCCGGCCATGATTCGTAGACCGTATCGTCCCTGCTCACCGTGAATTTCTGGATCGGCATGATTTACCTCCTCCGGCCGCTTCCCGACCGCACGGATAAAGTATACTCTGCCCCCGCGGGTTTGTCAAGAAAAAGCCGAAAAACCCGAACAGCGCTCTTCAGGCCGGTTCTCATAAGGACGATAACAGAACCGGCCGATTTGGAGAAAAAGACAAAAACCGAACCACCCATAAGAGAACCGCGGGAAAGTCAGGTTATCATCAGGATGATCATAGAACATGGGAAAGTCCGGACAAGGCTGAAATCAGAATAAACTACAGAAAATGGTTGACAGCTCCTAAAATATTTGATAAAATAGCATTGGATATTAAGCATTCCAACAAAAAAGGGAAAAGGAGGACTCCAAGCGATGAAAAAGCCGGGACAGGTCTATAATACCGGTTTTGCGCATATCATGAACGGGAACTCCTTCCCCTGCGGGAGGCATTATCTCATCTTCATTTCACAGTGCGCATGACCGGAGTTGCAGACGATACGGTTGTGCGCGATTTTTGGCTTTTTAGGAGAATTTAAAAAAAAATAAAAAAAATTCAAAAAAAAAAAAAACAAATAAAAAAAAATGTCAAATATCGCAACAGAAAACCGTGTAATAGTAAAATCACCTCCTGAATCAAATTTCGTAAACCATATATCCCACATTCAAAACATTCCAAATCCAAAGCAAATTCAATACATGACATTTACCCATAGTAATGCATGGTCATTTTCAAAAGAAAAAAAATGTAAAAAAAATAAAAATATAATATATAACTTCCCTTAAAAAACAATAGTTTCTCAATTAAAAGATGATTTCCTAACAACACCATCATCAACAAAATACACAGTAAATATCGATTCAGTATCAACAAGAAATCCAGCATGGACAATTTCAAAAACAGAAAGAGTAGTTTTCAAAAATAATCAATCATATTATAAAAATACAGGACCATCCTCATTTAAAGCATTAACAGGTGAAGGACCATCATATACTTTTGGTGTACCTGATGATAAGAAAGTAATTGATGAAAAATTAGAAAAACACTTAAATTCAAAAGTAGAAATTCCTGGTCCAGGAACTTATTATATTACAGATAAAAATCATGGTCCTTCTTATTCTTTTGGATTAAGAGAAAAAACTGTTAGTAAAATTCCTTTAAAAGAAAAATTACCTAGTGTTGGTTCTTATGATATTAGGAAAGATTCATCATTTAATGCTCCTTGTACTGTTTTTGATAAGGAACCAAGAATGATTAAAAGAAAGTTAACTAAAAGGAAATTGGAAATTAAACCTAATTATGAAATTTTAACTACAAGAACACCAAAATGGAGTTTTGGTGAAGGATATTCAATAACAAATAATAAAGATAAAGATAAAGATCAAATAAAAATTAAAAAAATTAAAATTAGATCATCAACACCAGCACCTAATAGTTACATAAGAACATTCTTTGGTAAAGAAGGACCATCATATTCATTTAGTAAAGAAAAATATAATCACGCTGATGATTTTGATGTAGCACAAAGTAAGAAAAAAAATGGTCCAGAACCAGGAAAATATAATCAATTAAATTACATTCCAGATACACCATCATATACAATTGGAGTAAAAGTAATTGATTTAATATCAAAAAATAAAACATCAATACCAAGTGTAGGAACATATCCATTAAAATATGATTACTTAAGTAATAATAGAATTTTACCTTTTTGGTCAATTGGTCCAAAAGAAGGACCAAATTTAAAAAAAGATAATAAACAAGAAGAAAGAAAATCAATTAATAAAGTAGAAATTCCAGGACCTGGATATTATAAATATATTAATGATTCATTTCCTCAAGGACCAAAATATTCAATTGGTGAAATTAGAAAGTCAAAAAGTAAAGAAGAAACTCCTGGTCCTGGTAAATATAATTCTAATTTGTCTCCTAGTGGTAATTTTTTTACTTTTGGCGTTAAAGGAGAAGATGAACATATTAAACAAGTTAAAAAAGATAATTATCCTGGTCCAGGAACTTATAATGTTAAAGATGCTATTTCTGGAAAAACTATTACTATTAGTCCTATTGGAAATGGGAATGGAAAAAAAGGTGATTATCCTGGACCTGGGTCATATAAAATTCCTACTGCTTTTGATTATTTAAGTACTTCTACTAGGGAAAGTGGAGCTTGGAATCCTAATTTTAGATATGTTTAAAAAATGTTTTTTTTTTTTATTTTTTGTTTTTTTTTATTTGATTATGGTTGTTTTTTTTTATTCTTTATTTTTAGTTATATTTAATATTTATTTATGGTTAATTTTATTTATGATAATGTTTTTTTATAATTTTATATAACTATACTTTATTAATATATAATTTTTTTATTACTGAATTTTTATAAATAAATGTCGTCATCAAAAAATGGAATTCAAATTATTATGCCATATTTATTTGTATATAAAACATCACCAGAATCATTACAAAAGTATTTAAATATTCATTTTAATTTGTCAAATAAAATAATAGATATAACTTTCCCATTATTTTATAATTTTATGGAACTTCCTTTATTTATTTCAAATATATTATATAATTCATTTAAATTGAATAATAGTTTAATAATGTCAAATAAATTTATTGAATTTTGTACAATATTATATTTAGGAAATTGTGAAAAAAGAATAGATATCCTTTTTTCAATATTAAATATGGAAAATTTAAATAAAATAAATGTATCAAATACAAAAATTTTTTTTGCACATTTAAAAACTTTAGAAAATACTACAGAAAATGAATTAAAAAAAGGATATGAAATAATTGAAGATTTCTTTAGAAATAATAAAGATTTATCATATGAAGAATTTAAATCTAGAATCTTAAAAGAAAATGCAGATTTATTTTATTTATTGATTTTTCTATTAATTAGATTTTGTCCAATAAAAAAAGAAGGATTAGGATATTATATTAAATATTTTAATGAAAATAAACAAGAAAACGAGAATAAATATTTTGAAAATATTCAAAAAGATTATTTAAAATTACCTTTTCCTACAGAATCACTCCAAGAATTTTTGAATATTTCATATAATTTTAATTTCATAATTACAGATGAACTTTCAATTTTAAATGAATTTGAAAATGATTTAAAAGAAATTAAAAAACAAATTATAACTGTTGAACCTTTAAAAACTAATTACTCTTCAAGTATAAATTTAAATCATTATCTAAAAAAAAAAAATGAAATAATTCCAGTAAAAAATAGATTTAGTGAATCTGAAATAACTTTTTCAAATCAAAAAATATCAATTAATGAAGAACATACTTTTTATTGTTTTGTTTTGAAAAAAAATAAATTTATTTCTTGTATTTTTGAAATTGTTGGTAAAGATATTTTTATTTATGGTGAGAATTATAATTTAGTATTTATTATTCCTATTAAAAAATTATATATCGAATTTGGTGATAATAAAAAAAAAGTTGATGATGAATATCGTGAAAAAATTCCTATTTATTTTAATTCATATCTTTTTGAAAATAATATTAAAAAATATGCTTTGTATTTTAATGATAAAAGTAAATTTGAAAAAATAAATGATTTAATTATTAAAAATCAAAAATTTTATCAACCTAATTTTAAAAAATATAAATTTGACAAAATTATTGGAAAAGGTTCTTTTGGTGAAGTAATAAAGTATTATGATATTGAAAAAAAAGAATATATAGCAATGAAAAAAATAAAAAAAAAGAATATGTTAGAAGATGAAAATTATTTTGATAAATGGGAAAGGGATATTTGTTATTTATTAAAAAATTATTCATCACCTTACATAATAAAAATATATGATATATTTGAAGATATCAATTACATTTATATAATACAAGAATTAGCAGAAGAAGGGAATTTAAAAAGTTATATTATTAATCATCAATTTGATAATCAAATCAATAATGTTGAAAAAAATCAAATTATAAGAGATATTGCAAAAGCAATAGAATTTTTACATTCTTTGGGAATAATACACAGAGATTTAAAATTAGAAAATATATTATTAAGTGAACAATTAAATAAATATAATTTTCATCAAATAAAAATTATTGATTTTAGTTTATCAGTAGTAAAAACTATAAACGAAAAATTAATTAAAAGATTTGGTACAATTACTTATATTCCTCCTGAAATAATTTTAGAACAACCATATAATGATACAATAGATATTTGGGCTTTTGGAATTATAAGTTTTATGATTATTAATAATGGACTTCATCCATTTGTAAATAATTTAAATAATTCAATAAATACTCAATTTTTTAATAATATCGTATATAAAGAGTTATCTAATTATTGTAAAAATGAAAAATATAAAATTATTTTTTCTTGTTTAGCAAAAACAAGTGATGATAGACCAAAAATCAATCAAATAGTTGAAAAATTTCAATCATTGATTGAAACTGCAAATTAAATTTTTATTATTTTTGATTATATATAAAATATTGGATATTGATTTAGTATAATATTCATATTATTTTGTTGAATTTAATTGATTTGTGCAAATTTTAAAATATATTAAATAATCAATTTTTTTATAATAATTGTTAAATAAATTATTAAAAATATGTAATATTTAATATAAAATAATATTAGAATAATTTTTTAAATTTGGTTTAATTTAATTATTCTAAAATTCTTCTTCTTGAAAAAAAATTGTTTTTTATAAAAAACCTTATGTCATCAAGAATAATGCAAAATTTTTTAACATTAGGAAAAAATTTTGAAAATAACAAAAAAGACTTCAAAGAAGATGAAGAAAGACAAATTTTTCTTAAAAATATTCAATTATCATTAACTCATTTAAGAAGCTTAAATTGTCCAACTCAAAAAAACTTAATAAAAAATAAAATATCAAAATTACTTTTATCAAACAAAAAAGAAATAAATGATCCTTACTTCATATATTTAAGAAATATATATGAAATTCAAAAAAAAGTAGAAAATCAATTAAATGATAATTCAAATATAAATACTCTTTTTTCAAATAAAATTTATAATTACTTTCAATCTGAAAATAATTTTAAAGAAGTTGATATAAAAATAAAAAAATCAAATAATCAAAAAAAAAAGCCAATAAACATAATAAATTTCACTCAAAAAAATTTAATGGACTATTTCCCAAAAAACTCATAAATAAACAACTTAACATATAAACTAAAAATATAAAAAATAATCAAAAAAATATAAAAAAATTTTTTTTTAATAAAAAAATTTCCAAAAAAAAAATTTTAAAAAAAGGACAATAAATAAAAATATATTATAAAATATAATAATGATTAATAGCATTACTAGGTCTTTGATAAAAATAATCTCCTTCTTTTTTAGGAATAAGAAAAGGTTCTTCAATTAAATATTTCTTTTTTGGTTCTTTTCTAAAAGAATGAATATCATCAGCAGGAAAAACAGAAAATTCTTCTTTAACATGATTAAAAGGTAACCAGCCACTAATATCTAAAGGAGGTTTTGAATGTTTATATTTCCAAATTTTTTCTTCATTATCTTTCATTTCTTTTTCTTTTTTATTATGATCATTTATTAATTTTGTCATTAATGAATTACCATATTTTCCTAATTTAAATCTTTCTGGATTTTTTTTTCCTATATTTTCAAAATAATCTCCAATTTTTCTCTGAGGAAAAATATCTTTTCCTTGAGGAAGTTCATGTGCTTTTGCATATGTTCTTGGAACATATGATGCTCTTAACTATTATAATTAATTATAAGATAAATGTGTTATTAAATTATTTTATTTTACTTGTTCCCAAGAATTTGGATCATGTTCATGATTTAATTTATTAAATTTTTCAAAGTATCTATTATGAATATATGTTGGTCTCCAAGGTTCTTGTTCGTCAAAAACTGAGTTTGAAAATGTTTTTTTTTTCTTTTTTTTTGTTTTAAATGGTTCTTGAGTTTGATAATATTTTTTTTTTGTTATATTTCCTTCCTATTTATTAAAAAAAAAATTTTTTTTGTATTATATAAATATATTTTTTTTACAGTTTCTGCTTTTTTATTATATTCTGTATTTAATCTTGAAAAAAAGTCGTCTGCAAATGTTTCTAATTCATAGGGTCGCCCTGAATTTTCCATTTTTATTCCTAGTGATGAATTGAAGTTTTCTGCAAATATTTTTGTTAATTCTGCTCTATCAGTTGTTGACATTAATATAATTAATTTAATTAATTATTTTAAAAAATATAATATTTAATTTTTGTTTTTTTATTAAAGTTTAAAATTAATTTTTCATAAAATATAATTCTAAAATAATAATTATTATTTATTATTTTTATCATCAAAATTTTCTATTTATTAAAAATTTTATATATTTATATTATAAAATCATATCTATTTTTATTCATTTTATTTTTTTTTTTTGGAGTTTCTAAAGAATGAGAAGGAGTTTGTGATTCATATGATAAAAGATTTAAATGTAAATTATTAGTATTTTCTCTTGATCTATAATGAAATTTATATTTGTCAAGATTAGTTAAAACATTTATATCATAGTTAATTGGTTTATTTAAATAATTTTCTTTGATATCACTATTTTTATTTTTATTGTATTCATTTTTTAAATCAAAATTTTTTACCGTAGATTTTCCTGATTCTTCTGATGATAATTCTGAAATACTGTTTTCTTCAAAACTTTCTCTTTTTTTTTTATTATTTAAATTAATTAATGAAGTTTTGAAATTTGAATTTTTAATTTTATTAGTATCATTTTTATTACTAGAATAATTAATATTTTTATCTTTTTCATTTTCTTTTGGTTGAAATTTTATTAACTCATTTTCATTATCAGAATAATTTTGATTAAGATTTTTATTTTCTTGTTTATCTTTAAATGTGATGTTTTTTTTTTTATTATTGCTTGATAATTTTTTGTCTTTAATATCATCTTCATTATTATTAAACTTTGATTTGTTAGTATATTTTTTTTGTTTATTTTCTTCCTGATTGATGATTATATCTTTTATTTGATATTCATTTTTATATATTTTATTATTATTTATTTGATTATTATTTATTTCATTATTTTGTATTTTATTTCTATTTATTTCATTATTATTTTTTTCATTATTTTGTATTTCATTATTATATTGATTATTATTTATTTCATAATTTTGTATTTCATTATTATTTATTTCTATATTATTTAAAGAATTTTTATTGTTTATATTCTTATTTTTATTCTTTATTGAATTATTGGATTTTTGAAAATGATTTGTTTTATGATTATTTATATTATTGAAATTATTTTTCATTTCATTTTTTTGATTAATAGAATTATTTGGTTTATTATTATTTGATTGATTAGAATTAATAGAATTATCATTTGTTTCTTTTTTTTGATTACCACCTGATAAATTTGAATAATGAATTTTTAAATTATCTGTGGCATTATTATTTGAATTATTATTTATCTTATTTGATTGATTAAAATTTAATATTTGATTATTATTTGAATTAGGTAAACTATTATTAATTATATTATTATGATGATCAAAATTATTTATTACTTTGTCAATTTGATTTGAATAGTTGATTTTATTAGATTTATTTTTATTATTAATATTTGTTTTATTATTGTTTAATATATCACTTATATTTATATTGTTTGAATTATCAACATTTATTTTATTCGCTACATTTGTATTTTTGGCTAATTGATTTATATTATTTAGATTATTGAGTTGATTTGAATTATTTGTTTGATTATTATTTGATATAATAGGTTGATTTATATTATATAAATTATCATTATTTATATTATTGAGTTGATTTGAATTATTGGTTTGATTATTATTTATAATATTGGATCTAAGTAAAATTAATTTTTTATTTGTTTTCTTTTTGGTTTCATTATTATTTTCAGTATTAAAATTAATTTGATAATCATTTTTTTTTTTATTGTTTTTTTCTTCAAAAAACAATTTTCTACTTGAATTTTCTTTATTTAAATTATCACTTTCAAGATTATTATATTTTTCTTCTTTTTCATCATTTTTATTTATTTCAAAATTTTGATTAGAATCAATGATTGAATTTTTTTTTTTTTTTTCAATTGTTTTATTCATATCAATAATATTATTTTCAAAAATTTCTTTTTTTTCATTTTGATTGTCTTTTATTGAGTTTGTTCTTGATGAATTAGAAAAATTGTTGAATATATTATTATTGTTATTATAATCAATTGTATTATTTTCATTTTTTATATTAGAATTATTTTTATTTTGATATTTATTTTCCCTATAATTAGTACTTAATTTTAAATTATATTTTTCAAGAATTTTGTTAAAATTGCTTATTTTATTATTTCTATTAATCTTAGAATAATTGTTTAAATAATCAGTATTTATTCTTTTAGATGAATTAAATTCAATTGGATCAAATAAATTATTTGATTTATTTCTAATTTTTTTTAAAAGTTTGTCATTTTCTTTATAATCTGATAATATATTAGCATCTCCAATTGAATTATTTTTAATATGATTCTTATTTGAAGTATCTAAAAAAGGCAAAAGTTCTTCTTTAAAACTACCGAATGAAACATGGCTTAGTGTTTTTTTTCTATTATTTTTAATCTCAATTTTATTTTTTTTTATAAAAGGATTCAATAAAATAGAGTATAATAAATCTAATGTTTTCATCATATTATTAAATGTATTGTTTTTTTTAATTTCATCATTACATATTTTTATATTTTGGAATTTTTCAATACCACTATTTAAAAATTCTATAATTTTATTTTGAAAAATAATTTGGTTTTCAATTATTTTATAATTATTTATACAATTATCTATTTGTTTATTTACTTTTTTTAAATTATGAAGATTTATTTTTAATTGTTCAGGATTTTGTTGAAAAAATTGAATGCAAAAATTGTAACTGTACATATTATAATATCTATTAATTTTATTATTAATAACAGATATATTTTCTTCAAAATCTTTAACTAAACTATATAATTTTTCCAATTTCTTATTATAATTATTTTTGAATTGTTGAATTTCTTCATTAGATAGATTAAAATCTTTATTAAAATTATCAAATTTTTCTTTTATTGATAAAAAATAATTGTGTTCTTTTTCAGAAAATATTTGATTTAAGTCATTATGTTCAATCTCTTCATTTTCATTTGGAATAATATAAATTAATATTGGAGTATTATTATCATTTTCAACAATTTCTTGTATTGAAGTTTCATTATCTAATTCTGTTATATTTTCATTATTATATATAATATTAAATTTTCCAGGTTGAAGAGAAAAAATTTTCATACATAAATCTTTGATATAATTAATTGTTGCATTTAAAGGAATATCAAATTCATTGGATGTTTCACAATATATCAAACATATTTCCATTTTTTATTGTTTTTACTAACAAATATTTTAATTTAAAAAAATACTAATAATATTTATTTTTAGTTTTTTTTTATAATAAATAAACAATGAAAATTAAATATTTTAATTTTCTTCAATATTTACACATTCAAAATAATTTTTACCATAAATATTTTTTAAATTTTCATCTGCACCATTAATAATTAATAAATCAATAAATTTATATAATTTTGAGGCAAATGCATAATGTAAAGGAGTATTTAAATAAATATTTTGTGTATTTATATTTGCTCCTTTTTCAATCAAAAATTTAAATATTTCAAAACAATGATATTTAACACTTAAAGTAAGTAATGTATTATATTTTGAATCTGTTTGTTCAATATCAATAAGGTCTTTAAATTGTAAGAAACATTTTATAAATTCTTTTGAATCATTATAAAAAATATAATAACATAAACATCTAAATACCATATCACTATTTATTTCTTTTTGATATATAATTGATTTTTTTTTCTTTATTCTTCTTAAATTCTCTTTTTTTTTTAAAATTGAAATATTTTCTAATTTATTAAAAATCCTTTTAAAGTTATATATTTGAAATCTCATTTTTTCAAATTTTATTTCTTTATGAGGATTTAAAATAAGTTCAGATAAACTTGATAGTCTTCTTGGAAATTTTTTTATATTTTTTGAAATTGGTTTTGATATTTCTTTTTTAATATCATCAAAATTATCATTTAGAAAGAATTTATTAATAAATATTAAATTTTTTAGATCTAAATGATAAAAAAAAGATTTTGTTTTTGAAGTATAAATTTGGTTTATTATTACAGAACGTCTTCTTCCTTTTTTATCACCATAAAATAAATATTTTAAAAATTCATTTTTATAATTAAAATAAGTTTCAGCTAAATAATTTGAATAATTTATCTTTATTGACATTTCTTCTCTCTTTTTATTATTAAAAGATATAATAAATTCATGATCTAAATTTTTTTCTTCTACATTTCCTTTTATAAATTCTTGTTTTATTCTTTTTAAATATAATTTTTTTTCTTCATATGGATTTTTGACTAATAAATTATTATTAATTTTTAATATTAGAGTTTTTTTTATTAATATTTTACTTTCTTTTAATAATTTTTTTTTACAATCTAAATTTTTTTTTTTTGGAATTTCAGATTTAAAATATTTTAATATTTCTTCTATTATTCTTTTTCTAACTGCTTTTTTAGTTTTTGGAATTTTCCATTTTATATTTTTTAAACTTGAAGATTTATATATTAATAATTCATTTTGTTCATTATTTTCTTCTTTGTTATTTTCAATAGATTTGGAATTCCTTCTTAATATTAATTTTATTTTATTTTCTATTATATCTTTTTTCACTTTACTTTCTATTCTATCACTAATAATACTTTTTTCAGTTTTACTAAAAAAAGAATTATTTGTATCTTTTAATTTTTTTGTATTTGAAATTACTGATAAATGTTGAGAAGAATTTTCAATTTGTTCTTTTTGAGATTTCGAATTTACATTTGTTTCATTAATTGAACTTAAAGTTAACTTTGAATTTAATTTATTTTTTCTAAAAATATTTATTATATCTTCTTTCCTTCTTTTAATTGGAATTAATTTATTTTGAAATAATTTTTTGTCATCAAGTAAAAATATATTTTCAATTTTTTTAGTGGATGAACTCTTAATTAAATCATTATCTATTGTATTACTATTATTTATTGAATTGATGGAATTTAATGAATTATGTTTATTAAGTTTTATACTTGGGAAATTATAAATATATTTATTTGATTTAGATATATTTTTATTAAGATGTAATAATGATTTCATTTCTTTTTTAAGTTTTATTTTTTTATTTTCTAATTTAATGTTTTTGTCAATTTTATCTAAAGATAATGTTTTTTGACGAGTATAATAATAATTTTTTATTTCATTTGAATTATTTGTATTTGTCAATTTTTTAAGAAATAAATTTCTTGTTTTAGATAATTTTATTGAATTATTAATATTATTATTATTATTTAAATTTCTTTTTGAATCATCTTGAAATGATAATATAGGTTTATATAAAATTTTATTACTATCATTATTTACAAAATTTCTTGATAAATTAATTGAATTTTCTTTTATTATTGATAATTTTTTTAAAAAAAGAGAATTCATTTATTTTCTGAGATTTATTTTTTAGAAAAGTTTATAAAATTTAGTGGAAATTATGTATTAATTATAATTTTATAATATACTAATTATTATAAATGAGTAAATTATATATTATCTTTACTATTTAAAAAATAAATAATGTAAAAAAATGAATAATTGAAAATTTTCAATTTTTAGATGTTATTATATATTTATAATTTTTAAAATAAAAAAATACATTCAAATTAGCATAATATCACAAAAAATAAAAAAATTCAATTTATATTCTATAAATATTTTGAAATTAGCTAAAAATACAATTCAATATTCAAAATTTGTTATTTCAAATTCAATACATTCAAAATCAGTTTTAACATAATTATTTTCATCTCTTCCTCCAAACAAATAAATTTTTCCATTATTAAAAAACATTTCATGTTCAGTTCTAGGAATTAAATATTGAGGACTATAATAATTATCATTTTCAAAAATAGGTTTAATCCAATTTAAACTTTCCAAATCTAAAATCATTAAATCATTAAAAACAAATTGTTTATAACCACTCCCTCCACTAATAACAATAAAATTATAATCATTAATAAAAACCATTTTAAAATTAAATCTTTCTTTCGGAGGAATACCAAAAGTTTTAACTTTATGAACTTCACAAGGTTTTTTACAAATAGAAATAACAAACAAATCATTATTAATAATTCTTTCTTCATTAATTCCACCAAAAATATAAATTCCTTCAATTTTAATTTTTTTTAATCTATTAGAAGGTAAATTATGAGGAGGTTTATAAAAAGAAAAAGGTTGATTAGTATAACTATTAAAATTATTAACAATAACTGCATTATGATACATAACTTTAGGTAATATTTCTCCAATATAAATTAAAGAAGACCAATCCATTTTAATAGGATTAAAAATATAAGAAGAACTTTCAATTTTTAAAGTATCTAAATTTAATCCTCCTTGAATTAACATAGTCTGAGTAGCAGAAATACAAATATGTCCTTTTCTCTGTGAAATTCTACCTTTTTTAATTCTTGGAAAAGAAAATTTATTATTATCAATATTATAAATAATAATTTCTTCAGTTGCTTTAAAATAATTTTTTGGTGTTTCCCCACCGAAAATAACAATATTATTCCCTAATAAAATAGAAGAATGACCATATCTTGGTACAGGTTCATCATATTTATTAATATTTATTTTATCCCATTTCCTTAATGCAATATCATATTTCCAGAATTTATTATTGTAACCTGATGATAATCCACCAAATAAATATGCTTTATTATTATATATATTTAAAGTAAATTGACTTATTGCATTTGGTTTATTTGCAAATTTAATAAATGATATTATTGCATTTACTTGATGCTTTTCTGATTTTGGCTTTTTTTCATTTTTTTTTGTATTTGCTGTTAATATTCCATTAAATGACATTTTACGAAATAAATTTATTGATATATTTTTTAGGGGTTTTTTTTCTTCAGTTTTTTTCTTTTCATTTTGTTCTTCTGGGAGATATGATATACTTTCTTTCTTTTTTTGAATTTTTTTTATGTTTTCTGTTATATTTTCTTCACCTTTTTTTAATACTTTTATGCTTATTTTTGGCATTTTTTTTATAAAAAAATTTTTAGTTTCATCTTCATTTATTTTTTTATTATATTTTTCTATTTGGAAATAATTTGTCATTTCATTTATTCTTGATTGTATTTGTTTGTTTGTTTCTATTATTGTACTTGCTTTATCTAAACTTTTAAAAAATTTTTCTCTTATTAAAAATGTTAAGTCTTTATCTTCAATTTTTGGAAGATGAAATTTTTGTGAAAAGTTTTTATTTATTTTATATTTTTTAAATAAAAGTTTTTTCTCTATTTTTTGTTCATCAGTTTTTTTTTCGTGGGGATTATTTTCTAAAGTTGTTTTATAATATGAGGTTAATTTTTCTCTATCAGAAATTGTAGGACTTAATGAATAAAATTTTAGTTTAATAGTTTTTAAATTATTATTCTTAAATATTTTATTTGTTTGAAATTGATTGATGATTTCATGATTCTTATTTTTATTTCTTGATTTTAATATTGATTTATTTAATGCTTGTCTAAATAATGGTGATGATGATAAAAAAATATTTGAATTTGAATCCATTATTTGTGTTACATTATTTGAATAAAATGATTTTTCAGAATCATAAATTAAATTAGGAGAAGAATTCATTAAATTTTAATTTTTAAAAATAAAAATTGATAATAAATATTATTTCGATTTAACTAAAATATTTGGACATAAATGAAAGAAATTTTACATCAATTTGAATATTAATAAATATTTATTATATATTAAAAATTACAAAATTGACTTAATTTAAGTAAAAACCTTTATTATTTTTATTTCAAAATAAAATACAATTTTTTATTTAAATAAAAATAATATTTAAACCATAAATAAATTTGATTTATATAATTTTAATAATTGTTTAATTTATTTATTCAGAATGATGAATTTATAACCGTGTTTCATATGATGGAAATTAGTTTTTCCAAATGAACCTGTTCTGCAATTCTGAAAAATCAAAAATAAAAATAAGGTTTAATATATTTGTTTTTAAATATATTAGTATTTTCTTTATTATTAGTATATATATATTATTTATGAATATTTTATAAAAAAGAAATTCTTTTTATAAATAATTTAAATAAAATAAAATGAAAAATAATATACCAAAAGATAATAATATGGAAAATGAAAATGCAGTATCAAATATGAAAATAAATATAGAAATCAATCCTAATAATATTGCAATTTTAAATGAAGAAGAAAATAAAAAAAAAAAATTTAAAATAAAAATAATAATAGCTATAATATATTACATAATAATAATATCAACTGAATTTTTATATAGAAAAAAATTATTTTCAAAATCAATAGAATTAGAAGAAAAAATACAAGAAAACTATGAAAAGGGTTGTTCATTTGAAAAATTTTGGAAATTAATATCTCATATTGGAACAGCAAAAATAACAATGTTTACATGGGTAATAATTTTTTCAACATTTCCAATAAATTATTCATTTCAATATCTCCAATCAATAATTTATACAAGTTACTTAACAAATCTTTTTAAAATGTTTTATAGGAATAATAGACCATATTGGGAAAGTGAAAAAATAATATTTGCATGTAATTCTGGTTATGGAAATCCATCTGGTCATTCAATGACAAGTACTTGTGTTTATTTATCACTTGCAACAATTTTAACTGATTTTGAAATTTTTGAAAAGACTAAAAAAGGAATTATTTATAAAATAATTATTTATTTTCTTTTTGTTATTATAATTTTTATGGTTATGATAAGTAGAATTATTTTAGGTGCTCATTCACTTAATCAAGTTATTTATGGATGTTTATTAGGTTTAGGAAATTTTTTTGTTATTTTTTATATTTTGAGTTTTCATAAATATAATTATATAGATTTTTTAAATTTTTTTAGAAAGAAATTTAATAATATAATACTTATGATTTTTCATTTAATTTTAGTTATTATTACTGTAATTACTTATTTTTCTATTAAAGAAAGTAATGTTGATGAAATTACTAAAAAAATGTTTAATGGTGTAAGGTGTAAAATTAAAAATGATTATTCAATGTTTAAAAATGATGGTTTTTATCAATCTTTATCTATTTCTGCTGTTATTGGTTCTCATTTAGGAATTTTAGTTTTAATGATATTAATTGAAAAAAAATATGGAATTGTCAGTGAAAATTTAATTATTTGGAATAGAGTTATTTTTAAATATTGGTTATTTAGATTACCTATATTATTTATTTCTGGAATTGGAATAATTTTATATTTAATAATTCCTGGAAAATGGAGTTTGGCTTTAGTATTTATTTTTAAAAGCATTACTCCATTTTTTTTAGCTACATTTGGTATGTTTTCATTTGGTATTTATTATTCAATTTATTGTGGATTTTCTTTTTATCAAATTGATAATAATAATAAAAGTGAAAATGAATCTAAAAATGGAAAAGAAATTTGTAATGAAAATATAAAACAAAACCCAAATAGAATTGAGATGCATAATTTAGATTAAAATCAAAAATAAAAATGATAAATAAATTTATATATATCTTATATTATATAAAGGTTATTAAAGAAAGATTAATTTTTAATAAAAAAAATTCTAGATTTAATTCATTTAATGAAATTTTTCATATATTCTTTTAATTATTTATATAAAATTATTTAATTAATCAAAACTATGAATTAAAAAATTACAATATATAAATTATTTAAATAAAAAAAGAAAGCAATGAATATTCCAAAAAGTAACAAAACAGATTATAAAATCCAATATTATGATTCAATAATAAGATTTCGTACTTTAAATAGAAATCACAATTTTATATTTATTAAAAACAAAAATTCAATATTAGTATTAGAACCAATAAGACTAGTTCACATTTATTCATTTTATCATAATGAAATAATAATAGATTTTGTAGTTTTACCAAAAAATTCAAATTTAATTTTATGTACACAATCATATTTAGAAATATATAAATTATCATGTTCAAATCTTTCTGATTATGATTTAAAAATAAAATTTTCTTTAGAAAAATCAGTAAATGTAGAAAATATTTTAGAATTATCAGTTTCAACAATTGGTGATATTGTTGCAACAATTAATAAAAGAAGAATAATAAAATTATTTGATGTTAATTTAAATATGATTAAAGCATTAGATTGTGAAATTAATTTTTTCCCAAAAGAAATTGAATTATTTCCTTTAGAATTTTTCCAAATAACTTATGATACTAAAAATATTTTATTATGTAAATATAATAATGATAAATTATCTTTAGTATATAAATGTAGAAAATCATTTAATGAAAATGTACAAGAATATAAAGAATCAATAATATCATTAAAAGAAAATATTGTTTTTATGAAAGAATATCAAAAAAGTTTTCCAATGTACATTGATTATCAAGATTGTTCTGTTTTTTTTGTTACTACAACTGGATTAAATTTCTTAATTTTAAGAAAAGTATTTGAATTTAATGAAGAAGAATATGATTTTGTACCTAATATGGTAGTTTTACTTTATATTAATTTATCTACTCAAACTGAAATTATTGATTTTCCTTATTTGTCTTTTAGTTTAATTTATGATAATGAAAATCCTATATTTAAAAATTATAATCCTGAAACTATTGAAGGTTATCAATCTGGTATTGTTTCTATGGATAAATGGAATGAAAGAAAAAATAAAAATACTTTAAGTGATGATGAAATTAATACTTTTTTTAATTTTAATGAATATAATTTAAAAACAATATCATCTGATTATATAATTTTTAATTTTCAAGAAAAAGTTGTTTTATATCAAATTAATGGATTACAATCTTTACCTTTTAATAATCCTTTTTTAGATAAAGTAATTAAATTACAACTTGATGAAAATTATGATTCTTCATTTACTTTATTAAAAGTTACTAGAACTTATGATAGAAAATATTCTGCTTTTTTTATTGATAAATATATGAATATAAGAAAATTTATTATTAAAGGAGATGCAGTTCCTACTAAATATAATTTTAATGAACTCTTAACTGATAATTCAATTATTTATTTAAATGAATCAAGAAAAGCATTTACTTTATATAAAAATATTGTTGATGCTGAATATAATATTAAAAATAGGAGAACTTTTATTTTACAACATTTTAATAATGATTCTTTAATTATTATTATTAATTCAAAATTGGAGTTTCATAAAACTATTATTTTTGAAAATTGTATTATTAATAATATTCATTGGGTTAAAGATTCAGATTTTATTATTTTTTCATATGAATTTAATGGGAAACAAATGATTGGAATTGTTTATATTTTTTCAAATAAATTTAAGAAAAAATTAAATTTTATCTCTAATTCAATTTTAGAAAAATATTTTATTTTAATAGATTTAAATAAATTTTTTGGAGAAAAAATACCAAAAATTACAAATATTTTTTTAGATCCTCCAATATATGCAAATATAATAGTAGATCATAAAATAAAATTAAAAAGAAATGTTGAAACAGGATTATTAATAAAAACATATTATTCATTAATGGATTGTTCATTAAAAATAATAAATAATGAAGATAATTGTGAAAATGAATATACAGGAAATTTTAATTTAAATTGGAAAATTTTACATGAAAGAATAGAAAGTGATCAAAAAAAATGGGCAAATCAAGAATTTATTTTTTCTGAAGATAAAATATATTATTTTAAATCTTATGATGAAACTAATACAGTAAGTATTAATAGTTTAGATAAAGATGGAATTAAAAAAACAATTTTTCAAACTGTAATTTTCCAAAAATTACTTTTTACAAAAATTTATTTTAATAATTATATAATATTTATTACTAGTAATTATATTAATTCATATGATATTCTTAATAGAATGTTTTATAGAATTAGAAATGATTTTACTGATAAAGATGGAAATTTTGAAAAAGATTTATTTATTGATTTAATTCATTGTGGAATATATCTTATGTTGATTGTTATTTCTTCAAAAAACATTAGATTAATAAGAATTCCAAGAAATAAAAATTCAAATGAACATTTTTCATTTGATTTTAAGTATATATTTAATATTTCAGGTACTTTTACTAAACTAAGTTTAGAAAATGATATGATAATATTTAATGAAACTCAAGTTGAACAATTATCATTTGTAAGTCAAATAAATCAAAATTTATTATTTAATTCAACTGTACAAGAATTAATAATTCTAAATTCAACTTCATATTCAATTTTTGACAATGAAACAATAATAGATTATTTTGTCACTGATAATGAAAATATAATAAAAATGATACTAAATATTTTTTGTAATTTATATAATACATATCAAAATGGTTTTACAAATATATACAAAAATTCTAAATTAATTCCAAATTTTTTTGAAGGAAATTCCTTTGATTATATTCAAAAAATTGTATTTGAAAATGATTATAATACTTTAAGTGGAGTCAAAAAAAATGATGAAGTTTATTCAAATAAAAAAAATTCTTTATTACATTCACCATTACATTTCAAAACAGAATTAGATGATCAAAATAAAAATCCAATTAAAAAATGGTGTTCAAAAAATTCTAATTTATATCATATGAGATATACATATGATTTAATATCAAATGAAGGAACTAGAAATATAGATAATTTTACAAAATATTTTATGTTAAAAGTAACAATGAAAAAAAAAGAATTTGATAAAGGAAGTTTTAAATTATCTTCAACAGATTTATGTTGGATTTATTTAATTAATAATCAGCAAGATTTATTAAACTTTATATGTAATAATAAAATAAAAAGTATTACTTGGAAAAGAATGACAATATTTAATGTTCCAATTTGGATTAAAAGTAATATTAAATTAAAAGAATTATTAGAAAATGTTGCAAGAAATGAATATAGAAGACTGGTTAGAGAAGAAACATATAATAATGAAAATAAAACTCAAAATAAAAATTATACTGAAAATATTGCATTATATTTATATCTTGCTGATAAACAAAATTTAATTATAGATTATTTTGATAGAGAACCTCAAAATGAGAAAATAAAAAAATTTATAATGAGAGATTTCTCAATTCAAAAAAATAGGAAAATTGCAAAAGAAAATGCAGATACATTAATGAATAAAAAAAAATATATTTTTGCTGCATATTTTTATTTACTTGCTGATGATATTAGATCTGCATTAGATATGACTTTAGAAAAAATGAAAGATATAAATTTAACAATTTGTATTTTAAAATTAGTAAATTCGAAATATGGAAATGATTCATATAAAAAGTTTTATTCACTTGATAAATTATTTCAAGATTATTTTATTAATTTCGGAACTGTAATTAGAGATCCTTATTTAGTAACATTTGGTTATTTAGGACAAGGAAAAATTGACTTGGCTTTAGAATATATTTTAAATTATGATAATGAATATTTTTTTCATAATATTAAAGAAATATTTGATAATATTGAAGATTATAAATCAAATTTAGATATTATACATAGAATATTTGGATTAAATGTATTTGATTATAAAATAATTTTATATGCAAAAAGTTTAGAAAAAGTATATTTACAAAAATATGAAGAATCACAAAATAAAATTCAAAATGTAGAAAATACAAATTTTGAAGATATGTGGGATATGGATAATATAAATCAAAATGAAGAAGAAGAAGAAGAAGAAGAAGAAATAAATTCAAAATCAAATAAAAATCAAATAATAGAAAGAGAAGATAATTCATATAAATTAAAAAAATTAGATATTAATTATAGTAATTTAACTGAATTATGTTTAATTAATGCTGCAAAAAGAGGAGCAATTTTTGCTCCTTTATTAGGATTATATAAACAAAAACATAATAATTCATATCAACAATTAAGTCCTAATATTAAAGAAATGTTAAAAAGTTTAATTTGTGATAGAGTTGTTTTAGATACTTTATATGCTCCGGATAAAACTGAAGTAGAAAAATATTTTGCTAGAATTGATAATTTATTTGGTTATTTAGAAGCAAATGGAATTTTAATTAAAAATAAATATTATCATCAAGTTAATTATGAATATATTTTATTAGATGAATATCAAAATGCTCAAATAAGTTGTTCTAGAAGTAATACAATTAGAGAAACTTTAATTAGTTTAACTAATTTTACTGAAAGATTATTGAATAAAAATTTATATGTTTTGATTAATTTTAATTTTTTTGAAAATGTAAACTTGAAAAAAATTATTAAAATTTTAGATAAATTAGTTCAAATTTATCATTTTATAAATCAAATAGTAAAAAAATTAATAACTTGGAAAAAAAAAGAATCATCAAATTTACCACTTTCTCCAATTGCTTCAGGGAATTTATTAGAAATAGAAAATGATAATATTAGAAGTGCAGAAATGAGATTATATATATTTAGAATAATAGTGATGATGTATTTTTATTTATTATTTGTTTCTAAAATTACATTAAAATATTCTCATATTACAGAAATTTATCAAATTTTAAAAGGTTTATTTTCTGTATATGAAGATATACATAAAATGACTTTTCATAAAGCAAGTGAACATTTAGAAAATATTAATAAATATATTATTAAAATTAAATCAAGAATAACTAAACAAATTAATGATAGTAATAAATTGAAAAGAGATGAAGGAATTTCATTTTTTATTCAATTTCTTAATTTAGTAGTAATTATTCAATTTCATACTTTATTAGAAAAACATAAAAAAATTCAAAAAATATCATTAACAGAATTAATTGGTGAACCAATAGAAAAAGAAGAATTATATTTTCATGAAGAATTTAAATTTGTTCAATATTTATCTTCATTAATGAATAATTATAAATCAAATTTTGTTTCAAATTTAGATAATTATATTAAAATTTATATGAGAACAAATTTAATATATAAAATACATGATGAATTGAAATCAATATATACTAAAAAAGATATGAATAATTCATATGATAAATTTAAAATAATAAAAATAAAATTAGCTTTTCCAAAAAAAGAAAAATTTGAAAATTTTGAAAATACATTTAATTTAAAAGATACTATTATCAAATATTTAAGTTATTTTTCTAATATAATAAAATATGAAAGAAAAACATTTGACACAAATGAAAAAGATGATAATTCCGATGAAGAAGAAATAAATTTAAATATACTAATTCATGAAGCACATAAAAATTATATTCCAGAAAGTTCATATACAAGAAGGAGTATAAATAGAGTAAATCAAGTATTTGGAAATGGATTTGAAATAGCAAAATTTAATGAAAATATAATTGTTGAAGATTTTGCAATTAATAAATGTGATATAAGTAACATGGCAGTATCAATGACATCATCAGGACATAGAAAAATTAATATATTAAATAGTTTATTTGTAAGTTCAAGAAATAATAATTTTTATGATTTAACAGAAAAAAATACAGATGATTGGGAAGAAGTATATAAAAAAAGTTTTAATTATAATTATTCAAATATTGCAGAAAATTTATTAAAAGAAAATTATAATGAATTAATTTCAATAATATCACATGATATAACATCAAGAAATAAATATGTTCAATTTCCAATGACTTGTTCACTTCCTCCAGAAAATTTTAATGAAATACAAAGTGAAAAATATTACGAAGATATTTCATTAAATGATATAAATACATTAAGTTATTGTAAAGTAATTGAAACACATCCACAATTACCATTATATTTAACATCAACTGAAAAGGGAATAATATCTTTATGGTCATATGATTCAAATACAAAAAAATCATTAGATGAATATAAAATTGAAAAAAGAAATTCTAAAATAACACATAATATAACAAGAATTAAATTTTCTCCTTATGGAAATGAATTTATTGTAGTTGATAAAGAAGGTAATATTTACAATTGGTCATTTGATCATTATAAAAAAGCAAAATATCCAAAAAATTCAATTTTAAAAGATGATTTTATTATAACTAAAGATGCTACTTTTCTTAATAATACTGGAATTATTGCAGCAACTACAAATAAAAAAGAACATATTCATAAAACAATTTTATATGATTTTTTACTTCCTCCTAAACAAAGTAAAATTAATGAAATTTATATTGGAGGTAATATTATTTTACCTATTTCTAGTGATGCTAGTTTTATTGTTGTAAATGATAAACCTGGTTTAATTTCTTTTGTTGATGTTAGAAAAAGAAATGATATTTTAAAAAATTTTAAAGCTCATGATGAAGAAATTAAAAGTATTAAATTAAGTGAAAGAGAAAATTTTTTAGTTACTTATGGAAAAGATAATTTTGTCAAAATTTGGGATTTAACAAATAAAATTAATCCTTTATTAATTGAACAAATTCAACCTTTTAATTTTGATAATTTTGAAAATAAAAGTCATATTAATTTAGAAATTTCAGATGGATTTTTATTTGTTTCTAAAGATAATTGTATTAAATTATTGAGAAATAATATTATTTAATATTTAAAATTTAATATATAATATTTTTTTCCAGTGAAATAAAATTTTTTATTTTTTTGAAAAAAATAAAATACTTTTTAAAATAAAATAAAAATGGAAGACCATTTTCAAAAATCACAAGATGATTTTGGTTCATTAACAGAACAAATAATATTTAAAGGAGGAGTTCAAAATAATAATAATAATAATAATAATTTAGATAATAATTCACAAGCAATAAATAATGAAAATAAAATATATTCAATAGAAAAAAAACATGATGATTTATTAAGTTTCAGAAAAGGAGGAAAAAAAAGTGGATATGATATAGAAGCTTTATGTGAAAAAGTATCAAATTTATTAATAAATCATGAAATAGAACAAAATAAAATAGAAAAAGAAAAAAAAACAGATTTTAAAAAAATGTTTATGAAAACAACAGAAAAAGAATTAGAAATATTTGAATCAGAAAGATTAATAAAAAAAGAAAGTTTTGAGAATATAAATGAAAAGGAAAATAATGAAGATATTATAGAAAATGAAAATAATGAAGACAATAAATTAAATATAAATAGTAATGATAATGATAATGAAAAATGTTTAAGTCAAGTTATATGTACTTTAAGTAAAATTGAAGGTGGATATGCAACTTTTGTTTCTTCAAATGATCTAATTTTTGTTTTACCTTCTCTTTTTATTCCTAAAGATTTAAATCCTGGAAGCTCATATATTTTTGAATTATGTGAATTGGAATATGCTGAAAATAAAATTAATCAAGTTAATAAAATTCATAAAATGTATTCTAAAGATCTTGTTGAAGAAATTAATGATAAAAATAATGATGAAAAAGACTAAAAAAAATTTAAATTTAGTTTTTTGTAATTGTATTAAATATTTTTTAATTTATTTTTTCCTATAAATAAAGAAAAAATTGAATATTTTATTTTTAATAAAAAAAAATAAATAAATAAATAAATAAATAAATATCTAAGTACAAAAATAAGTTCTGTATATTTTTTTTTATTTTATATTTTTTGATTTCTTCATATTTTGATTTTTTAGATTTTTTAAAGCATAAGTTAATTCTAATATTTTAGAATCAAATTTTAGTGAATCAATTACAGTATTCATTTTTTTATATGCATTTTAATTTCCAACATTTAATAAATGATTATTTATTTGATTATTATTATTTTTTTTTTTATGTTTTTGATTTTTTGATTTTAAAGAAGAATTATTTTCTTTATTTTTATTCATATTTTTTACTAAATTTTCTTTTTTTGAATTTATATTATCATTCTTTTTTTGAATTTTTTTTTCTTCTTTAAAAAATTTAGTAAAATCATTAATATTATAATTTTTAGGAATTATTTTTTTAGTATTTACATTTATTTGAGTATCATTTTTTGTTTCATGATATGATATTCCATCACTTTTTTTTGTATTATTACTAATTAAATTATTATTTTTATTATTAATTTCTTTAGATTCATATAAATCATTAATTTTTTTACTAGTAATACTTTCAATAGGATTTTTTTTATTATCATTATTATGTTTGAAATATCTATAATAATTAGGATGAAACATATTTACATTTAAAGCAGTATTTTCAGCCATATAATGATTATTATTTTTTTGAACTTTTTTATATCTATGATTAGAAGAATTATTCATTGTGAAAAGTGAATTTGATATATATTTTTCAGTTAAATTTGCAGAATATTGGTTATTTGAATATGAATTTATCTTTGAGAAATTATCGAGCAATTTTTGTTGCAATGAATTATATTTATTATTACTATAATAATTAAATCCTTTATTTTTTTTAAAATCATTACCATATAATTCAAAATTAGTTGGATTTCTATTTGAAAAAATACCAATATTTTTAATATGATTCATTTCCCTATAATCAATCTTTGTTATTCTATCTCTTGTTGTTATTGGTCTATATTTTGATTCTTCTTTTTTATCTGAAAGTTCTAAATATTGATATTTTTTTAAAGCATTTTGTTCAGGATAAAATCTTTTTTTTTCCCCAGTTGAATCATTTGAAAAATCTCTTTTATTATCTTTTCCATATGAAATATTACTATTATTATAATAATTATTACTATTACTAATATTATTCTTATTATTACTTTTATTTTTATTTTCTAATTGAGCTTTTTTGTCATTTTCATTGATTAGTAAAAAATTCTTTGTATTTGTTTTTTCAATTGTATTCATACTATTATTTTCATTATTTATTGATTGTTTTTCTAAATTTTGTTTTGAATTTGAATTAATTAATTTTTCTAAATTTTTTAATAAATTATCTTTATTAATATTTTTATTATGAGAAGTATGAAATTCATAAGGATGATAATTTTTTTTAATTTTATCCAAATTAAAATTAATTTTAAGAGGTTTAATCTCAAATAAACCTTTTTCTTTATTTAATTTTATATTATCATAATTAGTTTTTCCTTGAGTAAAAGATCTTTTATTATCATCAAATAAATTATCTGAATTTCCATTTCTTTCCGTTAAATTTCCAATTCCAATTTCATTAGGAATAATAATTTCTTCCATAAATAATTCAGGATGAATTTTTTTAAAATTTTCTTTTCCTTTTAAATAAAAAGAATGTTTTTTAATTTCAGAAATTTTAATTCTTTTATTAGGATCATTAACTAAAATTTTTTTTAATAAATTTTTAGCATTTTTTGAAATAAAATTAGGATAATCAATTTTACATTCTTCAATTTTTTTAAATAAAATTGAATTATTCTCATCTTCAAAAGGTAAAAAACCACATAACATAGCAAATAAAATAATTCCAGTACTCCAAATATCAATATAAAATCCATTATATTTTTTACCAGAAACCATTTCTGGGGAAGCATAACATGGACTTCCACAAGGAGTTTTTAATAAATTTTCTCCCGAAAAAAAATTAGATAAACCAAAATCAATTATTTTTAAAATATTACCTTTTGTTATTAATAAATTTTCTGGTTTTAAATCTCTATGAACTATACCATTTGAATGAATATATTCTAAACCATTTATTAATTGATAATAAAAAAAACTGGATTCTTTTTCTGATAATTTTTTCCTTTGGATTATGTGATTAAATAATTCTCCATATTTACAATATTCCATTATTATATATATGTTTTTTTCATTTTCTTTAATTTCTTTTGTTTTTATTATGTTCATGTGATAAAATGTTTTTAACATATGAATTTCTCTATTTATTTTTGATAAATCATTTGCTTGTTTTATTTTGGTTTTTTCTAATATTTTTATTGCAACTTTTTCTTTTGTATTTTTATTTATTCCCAGTTTTACTTCACTAAAAGTGCCTTTACCTATTATTCCTTTTAATTCATATTCTGATAAAATATTTGAATTTTCTTCATTTGATATCATATTTAAATTTGATAAATTAATTATTTTAAAAAAAAGATTTTGTTTTTGTTTATAATTTAATTTCAATAAAATCTTATTTATATGATATATGAATAGTAAATAATTTAAATATAATATTTTAAATGGCAATTTAAAAAAAATATATAATATGAAACCAAAAATAACAATTTATATGAGAAAAATGATAATAATAAAAAAAATATTTTTTTCAATAGGAATTTAAAAATGAAAAATCACATAATATTAAAAAATAATTATTAAAATATAATAATTTAATTCAAGTTAATTATATTAAAATTTCTTATTTTCTTATTTCTCAATTAAAGTTTCAATAGGAAATTATATTTAAATAGTTAGATATATAATATTGTAGAAAAATAAATGATATAAAATAAATGTTATTATTTTTTTATTTTTATATGAAATATATTTTTTTTGAATTATAAGATTATTTTAATATAAAAAGAATTGAGAAAAAGATTGAAAATTTCATAAATTTGTAATTATCTTAAAAGTAAAATAGGTTAAATATTATTTAATCTATAAAAAGAATAGTTTTAATATTTTTTGTTTAAATAAATGTCTTAAATTTTTCATTAAAAATCAAT
>JAEEGK010007054.1_pt1 | contig 26860 bp, 19 predicted proteins | sample 8958771 | NCBI WGS metagenome assembly JAEEGK01 (sample SAMN16246547, study PRJNA631951) | gut metagenome | biome: gut microbiome; feature: rumen; material: SC-attached | host: Bos | place: Iran: Karaj | collected 2018-10 | reverse complement strand
CTTTTTAAACACAAATTATCATTAATAGTCATGAATTCTTGATAATTACATGGCAATTCATGTTTGACAATTAGTATTGATTATCATGAATACCACTTTCAGTGGCAATTATTAGTGGTTACCTTAATAAAAAGCCGGTGATACGAAGGTGACGGCGTGGTGGAGGTTCTCCACACGGTAGCGGTTGCTGTGGAGCATCTCGCCGTCGATGACTAACCAGAATGGGTCGGGGCTTGCCATCTCGACGGTGGTTGCCTGGCGATAGAGCATGAGCCGTTTGACATCGGGACGGTTGATGTGGGTGCCGCGGCTGTAGTCGTCGATGAGGGAGGCGAATTTGATGAGCGACATGCGTTTGAAGAGGTTGACTTCGAGCAGGCCGTCGTCGTTCTTGGAGAGGGGTGCGCACATGTATTTGCCGCCGTTGTAGCGGCCGTTGCCGAGGGTGCAGAGGAGCATGTGCCCGTCGAAGAAGGGCTGGCTGTCGACGGTCATGCGGACATAGTTGCTGCGCGAGGTGAAGATGCTGCGGATGATGCCGGTGGTGTAGGAGTGCTTGCCGCCGATGATGGGCTTGCGCCGTACGTCGTTGCCTACTTTGCACACCATGGCGTCGAAGCCGAAGTTGCAGATGTTGATGCTGTAACGGTTGTTCACTTTCATTACGTCCACCGGATGGGGAATGCCGTTTACGAGGCGTTCCAGGTTGTTGAAGTCTTCTAATGTGCCGTAGTATTTGATGTAGTCGTTGCCACTGCCCGAGGCGTAGCAGCTGACTTGGACGCAGGTGCGACCGATGACCCCGCTGACAACTTCGTTCAAAGTGCCGTCGCCGCCGCAGGCATAGAAGCGGGCTTCTTGGGCATGGTGTTCATTGCACCATTGGTTTACCCATCGGGTGGCGTCGCCGGGGCTTTGGGTTACGTATATCTGGTAGTCGAAATCGGGGTGCGAGGAGGCGTAGGCCTCCACTCTTTGGGTGATGGCAGATGTGGAATCTTCTTTGCCAGCGCAGGGATTTATGATAAATAGATGTTTCATTTCGGGTTGCAAATTTACTAATTTTTTTCTTATTAGCGTTTTTTTTATCAGTGATTGAAAAAAAACAAGTAATTTTGCATCCGATTTATCCTAAAACCGGAAAGATATGTATAAAATCCAATCACATCCTATTCTTGACATCCCGCAGTGCGAGACGGTTGAATTCCTTTACAACGGAACCCCTGTCAAAGCGCAGAAAGGTTATACGATAGCCGCCGCCCTTCATCAGGCTGGCTATCCCGTACACAGTCACAGTATCGACGGGCGCAACCGCAGCCTGAATTGCGGCATCGGCAAGTGCGGTGCCTGCGAGATGCTTGTCGACGGACAGGTGCGCCGCATCTGCATCACCCCTGTGGACGGTGTGAAAGAGGTACGCTCGGTGACTGCACACGAGGACGAGTGGCCCGAAATGCGCGAGCATAAGCCCCGCGAGGTGAAGATATACAAGACACAGGTGGCTATTATTGGTGCAGGTCCCGCGGGTCTGGCCTGCCGCGAGCAGTTGAACGTGTTTGGCATCAGCAACCTGGTAGTGGACAACAATAGCCGTATCGGTGGTCAGTTCAATATGCAGACCCACCAGTTCTTCTTCTTTGAGAAGGAGAAGAAGTTTGGCGGCATGCGCGGTTTCGATATCGCCAAGACCCTTGCAGGCGACAGCCAAGAGGGTATCCTGCTCAACAATACGGTGTGGGATTTGCTTGAAGGCGGCCGTGTGGCTGTCAAGAATATCGTCACGGGCGAGGTGTCGTATATTGATGCCGAGCATTTGGTTGTGGCCACTGGTGCAGTGCCTTTTATGCCCACGTTCGAGAATGACGACGTGCCGGGTGTCTACACCGCCGCCGTCTTCCAGAAGATGATGAACCAGGAGCACACCCTGCTGGGCAAGCGTGTGCTTACCGTAGGTGCCGGCAACATCGGCTACCTCACCTCCTACCAAGGCATGCAGGCAGGAGCCACCATCAAAGCCATTATCGAAGCAATGCCCCGTGAGGGCGGTTTCCCCGTGCAGGCCAACCGTGTGCGCCGTCTGGGTATCCCCATCATGACGGGCTACACCTTGGTGCGCGCCATTCCCAATGCCGATTATACCGGCATTACAGGTGCTGTTATTGCCAAGTGCGAGAACTTCAAAGCCATCCCCGGCACGGAACAGATTATCGACGACATTGACATCATCAATATCTGCACAGGCCTTATCCCCGACAACCAGTTGCTGGTGAAGGGCCGTGAGGTATTTGGCTTCAACACCTACGGGGCGGGCGATGCCATCCGCATCGGCGAAGGCACCAGCGCCGTACTCCGTGGCCGTCAGGTGGCCTACGAGGTGGCTCAGGCTATCGGCATCCGTTTCAACTACGACGAGTATCTTGACATCTCGCGCCAATATATCGACTCGCAGCAACATCCCGTCCGCATACTGGAGAAACCTGCACTGCCCTCTCCCGAGCGTATGGCCGTCAAGCCTTTCGTCCAGTTAGACTGTCTCTATGGCTTCGCCTGCAACCCCTGCAGCTTCTCCTGCCCGCAGGGAGCTATCACCAAGCCCACCACAAGCAGCACCCCATCGGTGGACTACGACAAGTGTATAGGCTGCATGCAGTGCGTCACCTCGTGCCCCGGTTTGGCCATCTTCGGCTACGACCAGCAGAAGAACATCTGCTTCCTGCCCATCGAATACGAGGTATCCGAAGAGGCAGAAGTCTTCCTTGTCGGCAACAACGGACAGAAAGTAGGTGAAGGAATCATAGAAAAAATCGTCAAGAAACCCAACAAGACCAATCTGGCACGGGTAAAAGTTGTGCAAACAGCGGGTGCACTTACCGACATCAAAGGCTTTATCGTTAAAGAGAAGTATCCCGAACCCCTGTCGCTCAAACCGCTTCATCCCGTCGAAAGCGAGACCTATGTCTGCCATTGCGAAGACATCAAGCTCGACCGCGTGCTGCGTGTGATAGGTGACCGCAAGACCATCTCCGTTGACGAATTGAAACACATCACCCGACTCGGCATGGGACCCTGCCGCGGCAAACGCTGTATTCCCCGCGCACGACAGATACTTCGCTCCTATGGCATTGAGTTGGTAGGTGACGCCACCCCCCGCGCACCGCTGTCGAACCAGGTGACCCTCTCCGACCTCTACACTCCCGACACTCGCGAAACTTTCGTCTACCCCCAGTCCAATGGAGTGAAAAAAGAACAGATCGAGGTACTTATTGCCGGAGGCGGCATTGCGGGTAGCGCTCTCTTCCGCTACTTCGCCGAGGCGGGCAAGAAGCCGGTGATGATTAACTACAGCCGTGGTGCCTCGTGGCGCTGCATCGGTGGCGGCCGTCCGGCGTTCTCGAATCCCGACATCGCCGACATCGCTGTCCACAACCACGAAATCTTCAAGAAGATGCAGGCCGAACACAACATCAACTACCGCACCACGCATTATGTCAATTTGGTTCACGACGATGCCACCTACCGTTCGTTAGATGCCTCGCGTGCGTGGAGCGATGCCTACATGGTGGAGCGCAAGGACTTCAAGAAGGAGATTTCGCCCCTGTGGGACGACAGCCGGGACACCTACAGCCACGCTCTCATCACCCGCGACTGCTGGCAAGCCACTCCCGGCCGCGTCATTGACTACATACGCTGGATAGGTGTGCAGCAAGGCGGCCGCTACTACGAAGATTGCGAGCTGTTGCATGTGCAGCGTGTTGGAGGTCGCTATGTCGCATTAGTCCGCGACCATGAAGGCCGCTACATCGAATACACCTGCGACCATTTCGTCAATGCCATGGGTTGGGGAGCCGAGAAATTCATTGACCAGCTCGACCTCGACACCGGCCTCTATCCCGTCAAGCACCAGGCTTTCATCACCCGCCGACTGCCCATGATGGGACCCAACGGAGCCCCGCTCGACATGGTTATCGACCGTCGCCACTACAAGGGATTCAGTGCCGTATACGGACAGCAGTGGGGGCACACAGGCCAGATAATCGGTTGCGCCAGCCCCGACACCGATGCCTACGAAGCACGTCAGAACATCAAGTACAACAGCAAGGAGTTCCTTGAGATAGTCTCTGAAGTCTTTGCTGAATGGATACCCAACCTCCGTGAAGTCGGATTCCTTGCCGTATGGGCAGGCCGATACACCGAACCCCGCTACATCATCGACCCCGAAGTGGGTCTCTGCACCGGTCTCCGCGGACATGGATTCATGCTCGGACAGTACCTCGCCAAACTCTATGTCGACAAGTACCTTGGGCGCGAAGTCCCTACCTACATGAACGACTTGAAGATTGGCGGCAAAGGCCTCTCCGAGAACGCCTTCAAGTAATTAAAAGTGAAAAGTGATTAGTGATTCGACAATACATTTGTCCATTTACTAATCACTTTTTACTCTTCACTAAACAGAATTATCGCATTCGAAAAAGATTCATGAACCCCCGTAGCTCCATACGTTTCGCCCTTTGCCTTTTAGCACTCATCGTGCTGCCTGTGCCAACATGGTCGCAGCAGTATCGGGGTTACGATTTCTCAACGGGGGTGGATTCCGCCAAATGGATACCCCTCGACGCCCCGACACTCCTGCTGCCAACTGCCTCCGAAGCGTCAGAACCCGATGTGAGATGGGTCTCCGGCAGCATCCCGCTCGATTTTCCCTTCTGGGGTTTGGGAGAATTGACCCAAGTGGTCAATGTCCACAAAAGCGGTGTGTTGATACTTTCCAATTCAGGCTACAACGAACAACTCTACCCTTTGCCCCTCCCGGGCATGACAATACCCTATTCCTACCTCATGCCCTATGGCGCACGTGCCTATTGGGACGACGACAGCTCGTGGGTAAAATGCCAGACAGTAGGCCCCGAAGGCGCACGGACAGCTGTCTTCGAATTCAAAATGAAAAAAGACCCCGCCTCCACCTCCTACCTCCACTGGCAGGTGCAACTGAAGGAATACACCTGCGAAATGCTTTTTGTCTATGCCCCTTCCTCCGACACATTGCCCGACCCAGTAGGGGTGATAGGATGGGTCGAAAGCCATGGGGGACGTGTATTCATAGATCCCCTGTCGCACACCGCCGTGGCCAACGGTGCCGTCTCATGGGATCCGCTCAGTTGGCCAGGAGGTTGGCGATGGTACTCATTTGTCCCCCACGATATAATCTGTCTCGACCTGCCCCGAATCAATGTTGGTGCGAATCGTTTTTCGGCACATGTCGAATGGGAACGCTTCTTCTGTCACGACTACTTCATAGTGGAATACGACACGGGAGGATTTGCCCCGGGGACAGGGACGCGGATACTCACAACCAACAGCTGGTTAGACATCGACGGCCTGCAGCCCGGAACAGACTACGAAGTGCGTGTGCGACCAGTCTGTCGAGACCACATAGGGACCCAACTGACCGCCACCTTCAACACCCACTGCTCCACCAATTTGAATTTCACAAACCTGTATGCCGACAACGTCCTGTGCCGCTATGGTGACTGGGATCACCCCTCCAGATATGTCGGGGTGATAGACTTTGGCAGCGACAGCAGTTGTTCGCGACACACCGTCCACACCGATACCAACGAACGTGACGTGAGGACGAACGGAATGCTGCGCACCATCCCAAAAGGGCATTGCAACTCCGTGCGCTTGGGAAATTGGATGCCCGGCAAAGAACAGGAAGACATAAACTACACCCTCCAAGTCGACACCGGCGAATACGACCTACTGCTCTTACGCTACGCTATTGTAGCACAGAATCCGGGACACCATGCCACCGAACAACCCTATTTCACCTTCACCATCCAAGACACTGCAGGCAACCTCATTGACCAATGTGGATTCGCCAACTTCGTGTCGGGCGACACATCGGGATGGAATCAACTACCGTCGTACACTAATATTATTGCTTGGCACGACTGGTCTGTCATGGGCATAGACCTTGCCCCCTATCATGGGCAGACCATCGTAGTCCAATTGTCCAACTACGACTGCTTCATAGGCGGACACTGGGGCTATGCCTACTTCACCCTCGAGTGGGGAGAAAAGCGCATAATGTCTAAAAGATGCGGTACAGCCATCGCAAACACATACCGCGCCCCCCAAGGGTTCAACTACAGATGGTACAACACCGCATCACCATCGGTCACCCTCTCCACCGCCGACACCCTCCACGTCTCGGTCGCCGGCAGCTACGGTTGCCGGGTATCCTATCGCCTTATGAACAACGACTGCGGTTTCAACATGTACACCCGGGCTGGCTCACGCTACCCCGTGGCGCGCTTTGTCGTCAGCAGTCTTGACTCCTGTGGCAGTTTGCGCCGCTTTGTCAGTCGCAGTGTAATTGCCACCGATGAAGCTCGCACCCAGCTTACCAACGAACCCTGTGAACAGTTTCTATGGCGTTTCGACGACGGCACCACCGCCACTTCCGAATGTGTCACCCACCGTTTCTCTGTCGGTACCCACACGGTCACCCTTGTGGCCATGCTCGCCAACGGAGCCTGTCGCGATTCTGTCAGTCAGACATTCACCGTTGATATGCCTGTCGACACAATCTACACCTACATATGCCCCGGCAAAACCTTTCCACTTGGCGACATCCTGGTAGACGACAGCGGCACCTATGAATACTCCGAAGGATGCCGACGCCACATCGTGCACATCTCGTTCTACGACACCGTCAACAGCACTCGCTATGATACCCTTTGTAGTGGTCTTGAAATTGTGTTGGGCAACAATCACTATGACACCACTGGCATATATTTGGCTCGTCTTACCGACATACACGGGTGTGATTCCATGGTGCATCTGCACCTCACCGTCGTTCCACCGATTGCCGATGCAATCTTCTATGACACTATTTGCCAAGGTTCATCCCTGCCTTATGGTGATAGTATCTACGCTAACCAGGGTGAATATATCATTGACACCTTTGCATGGTACTATGGATGTCCGGTGACTCATGTGCTCAACTTGACAGTCCGTCAACCTGCGGTGCCGCAAGTGGAAGTGCGGCAGGACTGTCATCCCCGGTCGCACTATGTCGTAACGCTTACCGGCCCATACCACTATACATGGAACACCCTTCCGCGTGCAACCTGTACTGTCGACACCCTTGCCGACACACTGCTGCAGATAAAACTTGCCCCACGGGATCCCACACAGATGTTTATCCACTCCGACTATTACGACCGGGTTTCATGTCCTTGGAATGACACCCTCGACCTGTTGTCCTCCGCCCTGTTCAGCCTCGGTCTGCAAGTGTCGCCCCCGTTTCTTACCAACGACAATTTGTTGCTCCGGGCCACCGAGACAGGGCAAGGTGCTACCGAACGGCATTGGTTCATCGACCACGAGTTGCAGCCCGACACTGGACAAATGATACAATACACGGCTTCACCTTTGGCCGACAGCGTACTCATTGTCGTCATGGGGAGTAACGGCATATGTGCCGACACCCTTAGTTGTACAGTCCCTGTCAGAACCGATGCCCTATACTTTCCCAACGTCTTCACTCCCAATGGGGAAAACAACACTCAATTTCGTGCCTTCGGCAAGGACATTGAAAATTTCGAATTGTGGATATACGACCGTCGGGGACTATTGGTGTTCCACACCACCGATATGCAAGAGGGATGGGACGGCACATCTGCCGGCATACGCTGCCGACAGGAGACCTACGCTTACTCATGCCGTTTCACCACCGCCACCATCCCAGGCTGGCAGACCTGTGTCGGCACGGTCACATTGCTGAGGTAATACTGAATCCAACTTAGTCATTAGGCTATGCAGTCTTCCGGTGGAGACCGTTCAAGAACAAAGCGGTGGCATGTGAAATGGAAAGACTGATAATAACCTTATCCTGTTTTCTGCCCCGATGACCATGGGTCCGGTTGCTCTTCTTTCGCCCTTTAGTCCTCAGTTCTCCCATCGTTCTCCCATCGTTCTTCCTTTGCAGAAGGAGAAATGAGGAAGAACGGAGGTCGATGGGTGGATGAAGAAGCGAGCCAGAGGCAATGCAAAAAGGACATGGGCGCAGGTTGGGGGAGATTCACGGGAAATGGCTTACTTTGAAAAGGGATAAATCTGTTGATTGCTTGATTGTTTGATTGTTTAAGTATTATCACTCAAGCATTTATACATTCAAGCAATAATTCAAGCATTAACACATTCGGAGAATGTATCAATAATGTAATCAGGGTGTGCGGTGAGCAATTGCTCGCGGCTTTGGTTGCCGTAAGTGACACCGCAAGTGTGGCATCCGGCGGCGGAACCCATCAGTAGGTCATAGACGGTGTCGCCCACCACGAGGGTTTGGTTGGCTTCTATCCCGAGGTCGGACAAGGCCTTTAGCGCAAGATCGGGGGCGGGTTTGGGACGCAAGTTCTCATCTTCGCCGTAGGCGTGGCTCAGTGGAATATAGCGAACAATGCCCAGGCTTGTCATCAAAGGGTCAAGTGACATGTGGTGGCGAGAGGAGACGATGGCCATGGTTGTGCCGTAGTCGTGCAGCAGGGCAAGGGTTTCCAATATGTGGGGGAACAATGTGATGTGTTCGAGTGCAAGGGAAGGGAATATGTCACGGTATATGGCAGCGGCTTCTTCAACATGGTTGTCGGGTACTGCGGTGGCGATACGGAAGCACTCGGTGAGGGGTAGGCCGATGGTTTTGGCTATGTCAGCGGGGGCAGCCTCAGGCAACCCCATGTGCATAAGGGTACCCTGTACGGTGCGGATAATGCCTTCGCGCGTGTCGGCAAGGGTGCCGTCGAAATCGAAAAGTATGTTTTTATAGTGCATACCTACATAACGCTGATTTGCCTGCTTAATTGTGTTTGGGGGGTGGATGATATGTTTTTGTGTCTGTCTGTATGTTGAAAAAGCACTATCTGGTTTTTTTTTCGTACTTTTGCAAAGTGAAATATATCAGTTATTATGGACAGTAAGGTATTGTTACGTCATTTTGAGCAGCGTTTCGGCTGTGAAGGAGGTGCCTGTTATGCGGCTCCCGGACGCATTAATCTTATAGGGGAGCATACCGATTACAACGGCGGCTATGTCTTCCCCGGTGCCGTAGAGCAGTGTTTGATGGCTTGGATTCGCCCCAATGGGACAGACAGCGTGAGACTGTATGCAGTGGATTTAGGCATGGAGTGTGAATTTTCTATTGATGACCCTCAGGGTCCCCAGACGGTGCACTTCCGTTATGTCTACGGGGTGGTGCGCGAGATGATGGCCCGAGGCGTGAAGGTAGGAGGGTTCGATGCTGTGTACGGAGGGGATGTCCCTTTGGGTGCGGGCATGAGCTCTTCGGCAGCGCTTGAGAGTTGTTTTGCCTTCGCTTTGAATGAATTGTACGGAGGAGGCCTCGACCGCATGGAGCTGGCTCGTGTAGGTCAGCAGACCGAACACAAGTATGTGGGGACCAAGTGTGGCATCATGGACCAGTTCATATCGTTGCATGGCCGCGAGGGCAGTCTGGTACGTCTTGACTGCCGCAGTGGCGAGTATGAGTATTTCCCTTGGCAGCCCGAAGGCTACAGTCTGGTGGTAGTGAACAGCTGCGTACGGCACGAGTTGGTCGGCTCGCCTTATAACGACCGTCGCGAGAGTTGTGAGCGGGTGGCGGCACAGGCAGGGGTGGAGACCCTGCGCAACTGCTCATGGGAGCAGTTGGAGGCGTTGAAGCCCCGGTTGAGTGACGAGGATTACCGGAGGGCGCGTTATGTGCTGGGCGAGGAGAACCGGGTGCTTGCCGTGTGCGAGGCTTTGAAGAGGGGTGACTATGAGGAGGTGGGCAGACAGATGTATCTCACCCACGAAGGATTGAGCAAAGACTACGAGGTGAGCTGTGCAGAGTTGGACTTCTTGGTCGAAGAGGCCCGCCGTTGCGGTGTCACTGGTGCCCGCATCATGGGCGGAGGCTTCGGGGGATGTACCATCAATTTGGTGTGTGACGACCGCCGTGAGGCTTTTCTGTCGACCGTGCAGAAGAGCTACAAGGCTCGCTTCGGTGTGGAGTGCAAGGTCATCCCGGTAGTGATTGGCAATGGGGCAAGGAGAGTGAAATAATCGAATAATTCGGAGCAATCAGCGTGCTCCAAGAACTCAGAAAAGATAAAACCATGAAACATATCCTGCATTATTGTATTTTGGGCGTGCTGTTGTGCTGCGTGGGTTTTCATTCCCATGCCAAGGAGCAGCAGTTTACATTAAAGTCGCCCGACGGTAAACTGGTAAGCCATATTGTCGCTACCGCTGAGAATGAAATCACCTACGACATCGTATACAACGGGGTGACGATTATGTTGCCGTCGCACTTGGGTCTGAACCGAGAATACGGCAAGTCCGTCACAGGTGCCATGCAGGTGACCAAATCATCCACCTGCGTTATCGACGAGACGGTCGCATCGCCTTTCACCCGTCAGGCAACCATGCGCAACCATTGCAACCAGTTGACATTACAGATAGGGAAAGACCTCAATCTCATTTTCCGTGCCTACAACGAGGGCATTGCTTACCGCTACCAGATTGTGAAGCCTTGCAATGTGCGCTTCGAGAAGGTGGAGTACAATTTTGCAGGCGACTATAATGCCACGGTGCCCTATGTGATTAATTTCGACGAGAACAACCACGATATCCAGTTCTCCTCGTCGTTTGAGAACCTCTACACCACCTTGCCGCTCTCCAAGATGGACACGCGGAGGCTTTGCTTCCTCCCCCTGCTGATACATGCTTCACATGGAGTGAAGGTGTGCCTCACAGAGTCGACACTTATCAACTATCCGGGTCTCTATCTCGGAGCCCACACCGCTCCGGCTGGCGACACCCCTGCCGGGGTACGGTTGGAGGGCGAGCATGCCCGCTATCCCAAGACCCTTGAGCAGGGTGGCCACAACAACCTGCAGATGCTCGTAAAGGAACGCGAGGACTATATCGCCAAGGTGGACAAACTCTCCGTTCTGCCTTGGCGTATCGCCATGGTGGCCAAGAGCAGTGCCGACCTGGCCATGAACAACCTGAGCTACCTCTTGGGCGAGCCCTGCAAGGTACAAGACCTCAGTTGGATTAAACCCGGCAAGGTGGCATGGGACTGGTGGAACAACTGGAACCTCTCGGGCGTGAACTTCAAAGCAGGCATCAACAACGATACCTACAAGTATTATATTGATTTCGCCTCCCGAAACGGCATCGAATATGTCATCCTCGACGAAGGTTGGGCAGTGAACGGTAAGGCCGACCTCTTCCAAGTGGTGCCGGACATCGACTTGCCTATGTTGACTCAGTATGCCAAGGAACGCAACGTGGGGCTGATACTTTGGGCGGGGTACTACACTTTCGACCGCGATATGGAACACGTGTGCCAGCACTACAGCGATATGGGCATCAAGGGATTCAAGATTGATTTCATGGACCGCGACGACCAGATTGTCACCCAATTCTACGAGCGTGCCGCCGCTATGTGTGCCAAGTATCACCTGCTGGTCGACTTCCATGGGGCTTTCAAGCCCGCAGGGCTCAACCGCACTTATCCCAATGTGCTCAACTTCGAGGGGGTGGCAGGCCTGGAGCAGTTGAAATGGGCTCCCGCCACATGGAATCAGGTGCAGTACGACACCGAGATTCCTTTCATCCGTCAGGCAGCAGGACCGATGGACTACACCCAGGGTGCCATGCACAACGCCGCCAAAGGATGCTACAGCCCCTGTTGGAGTGAGCCCATGAGCCAGGGCACCCGTTGCCATCAACTGGCCCTCTATGTGGTGCTGGAATCGCCGCTGAATATGCTATGCGACTCACCCACCAACTACGAGAAGGAACCTGCCTACACCCGTTTTGTGGCGTCCCTCCCCACGGTGTGGGATGAGACCATCGTGCTGCAAGGCGAGGTGGGCGAATATATCGTCACCGCCCGCCGCAAGGGCGACACTTGGTATGTGGGCGGCATCACCAACTGGACCGAGCGCGACATCACCGTGGATATCCCCCGCCTGATTGCCGCCTCGGGCAAGGCTTCGAAATACAATGTCGAACTCTATTCCGATGGCAAGAACGCCCACCGCAAGGGCAGCGACTATAGCAGAAGAGAGATGAAACGATTCTCAGGCCCCCTGCTGGTGCATCTGGCTCCCGGCGGCGGTTTTCTGGCAAAACTGACCCCTGCCGAGGAAATGGTGATGGACGGTATGTCGGAACTTATCCGTTGATATGTTGATATGTTGCGAGTCGTATAAACTTATCAACTTATAAACATATCAACAATAAACATATCAACAATCTTGATTTATGAAGAAGGCGTTTTTGGCCTTGGCTCTTATAATGTTGGCGGGTGGAGCCGTGTTACAGGGGCAGGAGGTGTATAAATATTGGGTGGCTTTTGCCGACAAGGAGGGCAGTCCTTACAGTTTGGACGAACCTTCGAGCTATCTCAGTCCGCGAGCCATGGAGCGCCGCCAGCGTCTCGGCATTGATTTGGACAGTCTGGACCTGCCTGTCTCGCCCCGTTATATAGCGGCGTTGCAGGAGGAGGGTTTTATTGTGCAGAATCGTTCCAAGTGGCTGAACGGGGTAGTGCTTTTCTCGCTTGATTCGGTGGGGATGGACGCTTTTGCCCGCTTTCCGTTTGTGGATACGGTTATACTGTGCGATAGGGGAGGTGTGGCACAGCCCGATACAGAGGTCTTCAACATCGGGTACCCGCTTGACCGTTTCCCGTTCCCCGAACCTTTCAGCGATGAATATTATGGTGCGGCATGTTATCCAATCAAGCAACTGCGTGGCCATTATCTTCATGCCAATGGCTATCAGGGGCAGGGGATTGTTATAGGGGTGTTCGATTGCGGTTTTCCCGGGGTGGACACGACGGCTATTTTTGAACCCATGCGTTCCGAAGGCAGGCTTTTGGCCGCGCGCGATTTCGTCTGGGCTAACGAAAATAATGTGTACACCATTCATTCCCATGGCACCCATGTACTCTCCACCATGGCCGTTTTCGTACCGGGCATGTATGTGGGCACCGCACCAAAAGCCACTTATGTTCTTTGTCGCACGGAGAATGTCTTGTCCGAGACACCGTTGGAGGAATACAACTGGGTGGCGGCAGCCGAGTATCTTGACAGTCTGGGTGCCGACATCATCAGTACATCATTGGGCTACTTCAATTACGACGACAGCACTCGCAGCTATTCCCTCTCTGACCTTGACGGAACTACCGCTCCCATTTCGTGCGGGTCGGCAATAGCCGTGTCGAGAGGCATGTTGGTGATTAATTCTGCGGGCAACGATGGCCAAGCCAGCCCACAGCACCTCAATGTCCCCGCCGATACTCGCACGGTTCTTACTGTCGGGGCTGTAGACACGTTGGGTGTGCGTGCCGATTTCAGTGCCCACGGATCCGTGTTCGGATCGTATGTCAAACCCGATGTGATGGCTATGGGGGTGGATGTTGTTTCGGCCAGTCCCGACGGTTTGTTCCGTCTCACCAATGGTACATCCCTCTCCTGTCCCATTATGGCGGGAATGATGGCATGTTTGATGCAGTGTTACCCCAATCGCGCACCTCAGCGATTGTGTGACATGGTAAGGTCTTGGGGTAGTTTGGCCGACCATCCCGACCCCATGAGCGGCTATGGTATACCCGATTTCGGCCGTGCTGTGGGTGCCCCGGTTGCTATCGGTACCTGTGATGACGAACAATCTTTTCAACTCTATCCCAATCCCGCTTCCCATTGGGTTGTGCTCTCCCTTGGTGACCAGCCCAAAGATGTGTTGCTGGTTGTGACCGACATGATGGGACGTACCATGCTGAACCAACAGGTCAATACGCACGAGATCCGTTTTTCCACAGCTGCATGGCCTTCCGGAACTTATTTTGTCAATGTGAACGGAAAGGTCGCAAAAATAGCCGTCGTTACCTTTTGACGTTAACCTGTTAATCTGTTTATCCGTTGATATGATGCGAGTCGTATAAACCTATAAACCTATCAACGATAAAACCTATCAACAACCTGTCCTAACCTTGAAGAAACTGTGCCATAAGAATGGCGCAAGCCACGGAAGCATTGAGAGATTCGGCAGTGCCTCCAAGGTTGGGGATGGCTATGCGCCGGGTGACACAGGCCTGCACCTCGGCACTGATGCCTCGGCTTTCGTTGCCCACCACAAGTACAGCACCCTCCGAGGGCAGCTGTATGGGTGATAGGGGATTCCAAATGCTTTGACCGTCGAGTAGGGCACCGAAAACAGGTTTGCCGCAAGTAGCGAGAAAATCAGGCAGGTCGGTATAGGTGATGGTGGTGCGGAACAGGCTTCCCATGGTGCTCTGCACCACTTTGGGATTGAAGCAAGAAACAGTGTCGTGGCTGCATACTATGTGCCGTACACCGAACCAATCGGCTGTGCGGACAATTGTGCCGAGGTTGCCGGGGTCTTGCAGGTGGTCAAGAGCCAAGGTGAGGGGTTGCCCCTCAAGGGTTGTGGACAGATTGCGGCTCACTAACATCCAAACTTCATTAGGAGTGGTCAGATGACTGAGTCGTGCAAGGCTATCTTGTTCTACTTCATATACTTCGGTGTTTATGGGCAGGTCAGGGTGTTCTTGAAGCCATGAATTTGTTGCGCAGACCACTTTGATAGGGGCTTTTGCGACCATGGCTTCATGGCACATTTTCACACCTTCAACAATAAATACTGAATCCTCATTGCAGTGTTTATGTTGCTTGTATACAGCTAATTCCTTTAGTTTATTCTTAGATATCATAAGGCAAAGATACAACTTTTTTTCAAATAAAATTTTGTCATGTCAGAAAAAAGTAGTAATTTTGCAGCCGATTTCCGAATCAAGACGGTGGGCGTAGTTCAGCTGGTTAGAGCGCCAGATTGTGGATCTGGAGGTCGTGGGTTCGAGCCCCACCTCCCACCCCAGGAAAACAAAAAAAGCAGACTTTCAAGTCTGCTTTTTTCGTTTACTGTTATCTCAGTGCTGTTCGGTAGTGCATATTGCCAGTAATGGACCCAGTGATGTTTCCAAGTATCGGGACGACGGCTGAGGCTGTTCCACTGGCTGTGCTGGTCCAGTCCATAACTCCGTTTACAGGAGCCTTGATTACGGGGTGGGTCATTGTGGCCTGTAGCGAGGCGGTGACTCCAAGGGTGTCAATGCTGAAGCGGATGGTGTCGTTCTGCAAATGCAGGCCTGCAGTGTCGATGGTGCCGCGTGAGTACATTCCGTCGGAGCTGGTCATGATAATCCCATACTCTTGTGCAGGATCCCTCTTAATGGTGACAGTCTCTATATTCAGGTCGCGGTCGATGGGAATGTTGATTGTAGCAACGGTCAGGATAAGGTCGGTGTGCCTTGTCATGAGATAGGTGCCCAGATAGGGTGTAATGTCAATAGTGGGTTCTGACGGATTGTTGCCGTGAGGGTTGTCAATGGGGTCTTTCTCGCAGCCGCATGTAAGCATTGCAATGAAAGCCAACAGGATAAATGATGCTTTTTTCATAATGTGTTATATTTGTGTATTTCTTTACATGTCTGAACCCAATAACGCGGAAAGGGATATATTATTGCGTTCTGCCTTATTGTTTTTTTAGTTGTTACATAAACGGTTGTTGTACGGTGTCCACCGAAGAACAGATGCCGGCAGCACGGCTATTGAAGAGGGTACGTTGGGGCAGATGGGCAAGAATGCTTATAGTTGGAAGAAGTGGGTTTTGTCCAATTCGTTCCACATACGCAGGCGAAGGGTGAGTGTCTGTTGGTCGTATACGTTTGAGTGCTGGGTTACCTCCACCTTGCCGTTGGGGAGCAGCAAATGGTCCCAACGCACCATGTTGAGGCATTCTTGTACTTGGTCGGGTGAGAGGACACCGCCGTGGGCTTGCAGATAGTTGTCGGCGGTCGCATAGCGCCACCAGCTCTTGCTGTTGGGGTTGCCTACCGCGGGGTCAGGGGTGTCGGTGCGGTATTTGGATGAGAGAAGGTGGTTGGTGACGAGCATGTACTTTTGGTCGGAGGGTTTGCGCAGCACGAGGGTTTTCCATCCGTCTTCCTTGTCGAACTCGATGATTGCACAGTCGCCGGAGGCGTCGGCTACCATGTAGTGGTATCCCGAACCGACAATAGAGTCGTGGCGCAGGTCTACGGTTGCCAGCAGGTTCAGGGCTTCGTCCACTGTGGCGCAGCGGTCAAGCCACAGGCGCATGATGATGCTTGTCCCCACGGCGTGTTTGCCGCTGTTTTGGTTGGCGGGTTGGTGGGGGAGTGCCATAATAGAGGTGCAGAGACCTTTCTCGTTTATACCGTCGACCGGGGCATAGATGGCGGCTAAACACATGAGCTTTTTTGTGAAGGAGGTGGGCAGGGATTCCAGGTTGTAGCCGAAATGAGACATGTCGCTTGCCGCCAAGGAGGTATAGCCGTTCTTTGGACGGGAAATGGTTATCAGGGTGGGGTTGGCGAAATAGTCGTAGTTGCGACCGTAGAGGAATCCTTCGCCTGATGCGTTTTTGGCTTGGAAACTGGTGCAGTTGAATGTCTCCAGCTTACCGTTTTCGTCTGCCACCTGTGCACTCTTCCCTTTGATAGGGATGCCTTTGCCGATCTTGGCGGTGACGTAGTCGAGCAGTTCGGCGTTCTGGTCTACATCGCGTTCGATGATTTCGTCGAGGTCATACGCGGCTTTGTACTCCATGGCATAGAGGTAGGGGTTGCTGTCCACTTGTTTCAGTGAAGAGAGAGTCCTTATCTCCCCGTGCCATAGACACCATACAATTATGGTGAGGGCAAGGATGATTGTGATTAAGACAATCAGAATGATTTTTATTGCTTTCTTCATGATAAATGATTTTGAATTTGTTGTTGATGAATTATAGTCCTGTTGTGAGTAGGTGCATCAGCTCCTCGCGGGGGCCAAGTGTGTAAGGCATGGCGGCTTGGCGGGCGCGCGACATGGTGTGGTAGTAGTCGAGCTGTTCGGCCAGCGTGGCGCGGAGGTATGCCGACAGGGTGCGGTGTGTGGCGGTGTCGCCGGCAGCAAGGCTGGCTTGAGCAATATCGTAGACAAGGCGTGGATCTTGAAGAATGTTAACAGGGAGGTAAGCAAGGGTGGTGGAAAGAGCATGACGGGCTGCGGAATCTTGTCTTTGGGAGGTGAGGTTCTGGGCGAGCAACAGCACGTCGCGCCAATATTGCTCAATGAATTTACAGCCAGTTTCATCAATATAGACTTGTCGCATGGGGTGCCATTCCATACTGTCGAGATGGCGGAGGAATGGTTCAGTGGCTACACTGTCGCAGGGGTCGGGCATGAGACGGTAGGCGTTGCCTTCGAGTTGCAGGCGGTGGGGGTAGTATTGGCTCAGGTGGTCGTAGGTGTAGTGTGTGAAATAGATGGGGCGACCCAGGTTGAGGCTTTCGTTGAAGAGTTCGGTAAAACGGGTTGTGCCAATGAGACCGATGTTGGCGACGATGATGTCGGGACGCATGTTTTCGACAGCTTGCAGGTACCAGAGGGGGAAGGTGTCGTTGTCGCCGTAGGTGAAGAGGATGGTGCCCTGCGGGTGGTGGTCGCAGGAGTGAAGAATGTTGGCGCCTACATCGTGGGCAATGTAGCGGCGGCTGCGGTCGTGGTCGTCCCAGTTTTGGAATGCCATGAGGGCGGGCACGGCAAACACGGCGAGACAGGTGACGCATGTCAGCGGACGACGTGCCTTGCCTGTCGCCTTTCCGGCTTTATTCAGTATCCATTGTACACCGAAGGCAATGAAGATGCAGAAGGCGTAGAAGCTGAGGATGTAGGCATAGTCACGCTCGCGGGGTTCGTAGGTGGGGTGGTTGAGGTATAGGGAGAGGATGAATCCGCCCATGAGGAAGAGTGTGAAGACCGTCCAAAAGGCGCGACGGCGCGAAAGAAGGACATAGACTCCAATGAGGCCGAGGAGCAGGGGGAGGAGGAAATAAGTGTTGTGGCCGCGGGTGTGGAGACTGTCGGGCAGACGGGCACCAGTGCCTACAAGCAGGCGGTCGATGGGCGGGATGCCTGTGATGAATTGCCCGTTCTGGGGTGAACCGTAGCCTTGGCGGTCGTTGTAGCGGCCAGCGAAGTTCCACATCAGGTAGCGCAGATACATATAGGTGAGTTGGTACGAGCCGTAGTAGCGTAGGTTGCCCACAAGGGTGGTGTCGCCGCCGCTCCAATCAGAGGCATAAAGGGCGTCGTTTTTGTGGTGTCGCCACATGCGGGGGTATATAGGGGCTTTCTCGTATTGTTCGCGGGTGATGTAAGTCTTGAAGTCGGCAAAGGTGGATGGATGGCCTTCATTGATGGGGGTTCCGGCTGTGGCACGGATGGGGATGATGAGGTAAGGGGTGAGCCCGATGAGGAAAAACAGCAAAAGGAAAGGGCTTATATTGAGAAGCGATTTGAGATTTTGGAACCTGACAGGGGCATGACCATCCCCGCCATAAAGACCCTCTTTATTGTCTTTTGCCACTTTGAAGATGAACAGCAGCAGGAGTACAGGGGTGGTGAGGAGGGTGAGAAGATGGGTGCAGCAGCCCAGTCCGAGGAGGAGGGCGATGAGGCAAAGCCAGCGGAGTGCTTGGTGGGGGTCGGTGCAGTGGTACCACCGCAGCATCGCCCAAAGGATGACGGCGGCAATGAGCATGGCCAAACTGTAGACTTCGCTCTCGACAGCGGAGAACCAGGCTGTGTCGCAGAAGAGATAGCAAAGTGCGCCCACAGCGGCTGCGATGAGGGGCTTTGGTTTGTCGGCAGGGGAGAGGAGGAGAATGGTCCAGAAGAGGAACATAACGGTGAGTCCGGCACTGAGTGCGCTGAGCGCGTTGCAGCACAGCGCCACCTGTATGGGCGTAGGAGCAAGCCACGAGAAGGCATGGGCAAGCAGTTGGTAGAAGGGGGCTCCCGGGGGATGGCCTACCTGTAGAAGGTAAGAGACGGAGATAAACTCGCCACTGTCCCAGAAACTAACGGAGGGTTCAAGGGTGAGGAGGTAGACGAGGGTGGCAATAGCCGCCAAAAGCCAACCGACTACCAGTTCACTACGGACTTGTTGAAGATGTCTTCGCATAGTTCGGTGACGATTTCATCAGTTAACGATTGCTCGACGCTGGAGAAGTCGCGTGTGGCGGCGTAGTCTTTGAATCGCGAGAAACTCTGTTCGAAGTCGGCTTTGGGGTCGAAACGGTTGGTAAAGGAGACCTTGATGGTGATAGTGAAACGGTTGGTGGCCACGTTGTCGTCACTGCCGATTGAGGAGGCGCGGGTGCTGTAGTCGGTTATCTCGCCTGATATTTGGAGATCGCCGTCGTCGGAGGTGACGTTGAGACTGGTTTGCGAGGAAAACATCTGCTGGAGGCCGTCGTATAGCTTCTGACTTAGCTGCGGGTTGACGGTGGAGGCGTAGTTGGGAAACTGGGTGATGGAGATGGTTTTGGCTTCGGCTGGGATGGAGGCACCGGTGAAGGAATAACCTCCGGTGCAACCGCCAAGGGTCAGCAAGGAGACCGCGAAGAGGATGTATGGTAAAAACTGTTTCACGGCCAGAATAGATTAGACGTTTTGCGAATCATAGTCAATGTGAATTTCATCTTGCAACTGCCAAAGCATGTAGGAGGATTGTTGCTCCATGTATTCAAGGATGGAGACTTTGTGGGTGAGGTCGGTGATGGTTGAGATTTCGGCTACAATGTCGTCAATCTTCTTTTTCAAGTTGTTATCCATAAGTAGTATCTTTTTTTTCATTGCAAAGATACAAACTTTTTTTAAAAAATTGTATCTTTGCAACGGAATATGACAAGGTTGGAATATTGGATAATGGCTGACACGCAATATCGTGTACACTCTCCTTTCGTGTTTGAGATGTACAGGAAGGTGCTGTTTGCAACTGTCGGGAAGGAGTTGCGTGAGCGTATGTGCGAGGGTCTTTCTGCCGAAATGGAGGAGATGGTGCGAAGAGCCAAAAGATGCGAGCGCAAGTATCATGAGTTGGTGTATAAGATTCGCGACCACTATGGTATGAAGGTGGTGAGTTATGATGAAGATGAGGCGGTGCTGGAGAACGGTGTTGACCCGATAACTGGTCTGAATGTGATAGATACCGTTAAGGTGGTGTGCAGGCCTCACAGACACCATGCACGCGAACTGCGATGGAGAGCTCAGCAGGGGAATAAGAAGTATAATGTGAGTATAGACATGTACGATGTGGGACTGTTAATGTTCTGCCCCAAAATGCAAGATCAACAGTTCCTTTTGAAATGAAGATAAAGTTTTACACATGATGAATAGAAGATTTCTGTATTGTATGCTTTTGATTGCCGGAGCGGCAGCGGTGCTGTCGGCTTGCGGAGACAACGGGGAGACCCCCAAGCCACAGGCTTACCTGCGTATAGATTTGCCTCCTCATAATTATGAAGTGTGTGACACGGCAGTGTTGCCTTTCACTTTTGAGCTAAGCAATTTGGCTGAGGTGCAGTGGAAAAAAGACCAGCCTCGTGACAAATGGTTCACAATTGCCTACCCGAAGTATAAGGGTTATGTGTTTATGACATACAAGGCCATGAACGGGACAAAGGAATTGCGGGCTCAAGTGGACACGTCGTATAAATTTGTCGAGGGGCATTTCTCCTATTCGTCGGGGATAGACGAGAACAGGTTTGTGGACCGGGAGCATAAATTGTCGGGAACCACCTACCATCTAAAGGGGCAGAATGTGGCCAGCACTTACCAGTTTTGGGTGACGGACAGCAACCGGCATTTCCTCCGCGGTGCGCTCTATATCGACTGCACACCGAACAACGATTCGCTGGCTCCGGTGCTGGAGTACATACAGGATGATATCGACCACTTGATAGAGTCTATCCGATGGAGAGACCACCTGCCGACAAGTAACAGGTAAAAGAACAGTATCATTATGACCAATTCACGTATAATCAGGATATTCCTCGCCTCGTCTATCACAGAGTTAAAGGATGAGCGCGATAAATTGTCCGAATACTTTGCAGGAGCTGATATTCAAAATATGTTCCTTGCAGACAATGTAATCATTCAACTGGTACGCTGTGAAGATATTTATGCAGGAAGTGATGGGGAGCAGGCACAAGAGTTACTTAATCAGCGGTTGAGAGAATGTGATATTTCTTTATTCCTTTTCAAGACTAAAGCAGGTAAAAGGACTATAGAGGAATTACGCGTGGCAAAAGCCATTCAGACAGAAAATAGGAAACATACGATACTGGTCTACTGTATGAATGTTCCACCAGATAAGCGAAATAGAGACCTAAAAAATATTATTAAAAAGCTGGATGAGGAAGGTCCAGACTGGTATCGGGTCGAAAGTGCAGGAGATGTAAAAGCCGCCTTTATAAGAAGCATTATAAAGTATGAGCGAGAATTACTGATTCGGCTTGGTGAAAGGTATGAACCAAGCGCAGAGTCAATGCAGTTTAATACTGCATTGGAAAAAACTGAAAAAGCCGGTGAGGAGAATCTTAAAAAATATGAATTTCACAAGAAGCACCAAGTACAGGCACAAAAAGATATCCATCATGATATAGATACCCTGTTGTCACAAGTGAAAGAAATTATGGCCGACCCCTCAGAACCCGTGGCAAGTAAGATATATCGCACTATGGAAGTCTATCACAAGCTTGATTTGTGGATATCTAAGTCCGACTACGACAGGGAGAAATACAACACTCTGTTGTCCGACTACGCCAGATTCCTTTATGATTGTGGAATGTACTACGATGCCGAGAAGGTATACCTGCGTCAGATAGCCCTTGCCGAAGAGCTGTACGGCAGAGAACATGGGAATACTGCCATCAGCTACAACGATATCGGCTTAGTATACTGGAAGCAAGGCATCTACCCAAAGGCGTTGGAATACCACAAAAAGGCATTGGAAATAAGAGAGAAAGTTTTAGGCACAGACCACCCCGACACTGCCACCACTTACAACAATATCGGCTTGGTATACAAAAGACAAGGCAACTACCCGAAGGCTTTGGAATACATCCGGAAGGCTTTGGAGATAAGAGTAAAGGTTTTAGGTATAAATCACCGTGATACTGCTGGTACCTACAACAATATCGGTACGTTATATTATAAATATGACAACTATTTGAAGGCATTGGAATACTACCAAATGGCTTTGGAAATAAAAGAGAAGGTTTTAGGGTTGGATCATCCTGGCACTGCCATTTCATACAACAACATTGGTAAGGTATATGAGAAACAAGGCGAATACGCGAAGGCATTGGAATATCACCAAAAGGCATTGGAGATAAGGACGAACTACTTAGGTATAGAACATCCCGCAGTTGCCACCACCTATACCAATTTCGGCTTAGTATATCAGAATCAAAAAGACTACCCAAAGGCTTTAGAATACTACCAAAAGGCTTTGAAGATAAAGGAGAAGGTGTTAGGTACAGAGCACCCCAGCACTGCAACGACTTACTACTATATTGGTTCTATGTTCTATGAATTGAAAAAATATACAGAGGCATTGAAGTATCTTGAGATGGCGTTGCAGATACGCAAAGCCATATTGGGAGACAACCACTCCGATACTATTGCCACACAGGAATGGATAAATAAAGTCAAGTCCGCCTTGAAGATGAACATGTAGAAGATTAATAGTGTAAAAACCCAATAAAATTAAATGAGAATAAAGAGGCCTTTAATCATCTTGTTGACCTTGGTATGGGTAATAGGGCTGCAGGCGCAGTCCTTCACCGAACAGGACTTTTCGTTCAATATCGTGGATGTGACAACACACGACACGATGCGGATGGCCGGAACATTGACCTTGCCCTACGGGGTGGAGGGGCAGCTGCCTGCCGTGATTCTTATCACTGGCTCGGGCGCCCAGAACCGCGATGAGGAACTGATGGGGCATAAGCCCTTCAAGGTGATAGCCGAATATCTCTCGGCTCGTGGCTACGCCGTGCTGCGCTGCGACGACCGCGGTGTGGGCGGCACCACAGGCGATATGCTTCACGCCACCACACTCGACTTTGCCTTCGATGTAGAACGTCAGTTGGGTTACCTACAATCTCCCCTGACAAATCTGAACATCGACCCCAAGCGTATCTTCCTTTTCGGGCACAGCGAGGGGGCTACGGTGGCGGCCATTGTGGCTGCCAAGAATAGATATACTCTCCACCCCGTGGCAGGTGTTGCGATGCTGGGCGGCGCAGGAGTCGACGGAAAGACACTACTACTCCAACAAAACAAGGCATTATTCCGCCTGCGAGGTGTGGCCGACAGCCTCATCGAGAGGCGGCTGGCATGTATGCGCGAGCTGTTTAACGTCTGCGACACCCTCTTCCTCGGCAAGGATGCCGATACGGTGAAGACCATCAATCTGGCTTTCCGTCCATTGTTTAAGAAATATTCGGCCGGCCTCACCAAGGAGCAGAAGCAGCAGTGTGGACTGACGAATACGGAATGCTACGGATGGGCAGTATCGATAGCGACACCGTGGATGCGGACCTTCCTGACATTGAATCCTGCCGACTATATCGCCAAGATGCGATGTCCACTCATGGCAATAGGCGGTGAGAAGGACTGCCAGGTGCTGGCGGAAGCTAACCTGTCGGCAATAAAGCGTGTGTGTAAGAAAAACAGGGTGAAATGCAGCATCGTGCAGTTGAAGAACATCAACCATCTGGGACAGGTGTGCCAAACGGGCGCCGTGGAGGAATATGCCACCCTCGGCCAAGCCCCCGACAACACGGTGCTGGAGAGCCTTGCCAACTGGCTCGACTCCCTCAGCAACTAACCCCACCTCACCACTCACGAATCTTCCTCCCTTTTTATCCTTTCCGCATCCCTAACTCCATTTTTTCTTCGATACTCTAACGATAGTCTAACGTTAGTTCGATGATATTATATCGTTGAAATATCGTTGATGTATCGTTGAAGTATCGTTGATATAGCGTTTTTGGTTAATGGTTTGGTGAGGTGTGGTTTGGTGGGAGTTTGTGGGACTTTTGGGAAAAGTTTTTTCCATATTGGGAAAATTCATTATTTTTGCAGTATCTTATATGGAAGAAAGTATGAGGGATAAGCGATTGTGTTTTAATATTTTACTATTCATTAATCCTAATCAACAGTGCGGGATTGTTTTTCTTCTCCTTCAGCAGCTACGCTCATTTTTTGTGCTTCGCCTATTGCCAGAGGGAAGAGCCTGTATTTTTGTGAAGACATTAATTCAATAATTCATTAACATTTAAATTATAAATTATGGTTGAAAAAAGAAAAAAGGAGTACGACACTCCAATGGTAGAACTGATTGAGACCCGCGTTGAAAAGGGCTTTCAGGCAAGCATGAGCGAAGAACAGATGCGCAGCAGTAACATGGAAGGTGTTACAGGCAGCGACAACAACTACGACAACGCCTTGTTCAGTTAAGTTTCAAACCATTAAAACTGTCAAGAAGATGAAAAGTAGATTTCTATCCTTTGTGTCCGTAGCATTGCTTGCCGGACTGGTAAGTTTGACCTCATGCAAGAAGGAATCACAGGTGGTGGCGACTTTCACCGCCACTATGGAGGACTGCGCCGATGTGCGTAATGCCAAGACAGTGCTGAGTGGCACCGCCCTGCAGTGGGTGGAGGGCGACCAGATAATGATTCACTCCGGCACCAGCGCGGTCTTTACCGCCACGCCGCTCGACCCCGCCACTTCGGCAACGTTTGCCACTACCGACGAAAACTTCACCGATGCGGGTAGTTATATAGCCTATTATCCTGCCGACAACAATTTGAACCGGAATACGGTGAGGCTGCCCGCCACGCAGGAGAGCGAGGACGGCTCGCTGCGGGGGTTCCCGATGCACGCCTATGCCAACGGCAGCAAAAACCTGCAGTTTCGTAACCTCTGCGGTGTGCTGAAGGTGAACCTGCAGAAGACTGGTGTGACGGTCACTTCCATTAAGCTGACTATGGGCAGCCCGATTAACGGGGATTACGAGGTGAATGATATGCTTACCAACGCTGCCACCCTGGCTTCTGCCCCCATCTCCGGGACAGGGAGCAACACCACCACGCTGGTGTGCAACCAGAGCATCAACACAGCACACGACTTCTACATCTACCTGCCGGCCGGTACATACAGCGGGCTGACGTTGGAGATTACGGCTTCCGACGGCACGGTGTGCACCAAAGGACCCGCCACGAGCAATGTGGTGATTGAGCGCAGCAAGTACAGCACCCTCACCCTGGGCGGCGACAATCTGGTGTTCGGTTCCCCCTATCCCGAAGGAGTGCTGCCGGGATTGTTCACCGTTGTGAACGAAAACAATGTAACGAGCACAGTTCATTTCTCGAAGGGCAACCTGCAGTATAAGCCCATAACCGGAACATGGCGCTTTGCTGAACATCAGTACGACTTTGTGGGCGATGACACCCAAGGTAATGTCTACGAAAATGGTGTGAAATGCGATAATACTCTTTTTTATTATCAATCATCATATGCTGGTTGGATTGACTACTTTCATTGGTGTCCGGGCAACAACCCCATGTCTCAAGATTTCAGTCATTTTGTAGACTGGGGTGTGAACACCATCTCGGGAGGAGGCGCGGCCAATACATGGCGTACACTCTCTGTTGTTGAGTGGGACTATATCTTTGATAACCGTCCAAACGCTTCAGCCAAACGTGGCATTGCCACAGTAGATGGGGTGCACGGATTGGTGCTTTTGCCCGACAACTGGACGGCAATGCCTAACGGCATAACCTCGCTCAATACTACTCTGAGCGATTGGGCTGATAACGAATACGATGTTTCCCAGTGGGCCCAGATGGAGGCTAGCGGCGCCGTATTCCTGCCCGCCTCTGGCCAGGGTGCATCGCAAATAGGCGAAGTCGGCCCTTATTGGTCGTATATATCTGCCGAGGGTAATGATCATCCCCAAGATTATGAGTATACCGATAATGATGGCATAGGACTGCGCTTTGCGACCTTCAATATCGGTTTAGTCGCCACAGGCTATATTGGCTGGCCGTCCTTGATACTATCGGTACGTCTTGTGAGGAACGAGAATTAAGATAGTAAAATATTGAATCCTTTTGCGGGCGGTCGTCGCCCCCAACACTTGGGAAGTCCTTGCCATGAAGGCAGGGACTTCTCCTTGTTTCGGGGGATGGTGCGTTAGTGACTTTGAATCAGGTGTTTGTATGTTGGGGTGGAAAATAAATTTGTCTATATCAATTATTTTCCCTATCTTTGCAAATTCAAAAAGTAATACATTAATAATTAAAATATTGGATATGTCGAAGTTACTCCTTTTAGGCGACGAGGCAATTGCCCAAGCCTTTATCGATGCTGGCGGCAGTGCCATCAACAGCTACCCTGGCACCCCCTCCACGCAGATTACCGAATATGTGATTAAGTCCAAAGAGGCAGCCCAGAAAGGCATCCGCGCCAACTGGTGCGCCAACGAGAAGACCGCCCTCGAGGCTTCTATCGGCGTTGCCTACGCCGGCAAACGCGCCATGACCTGCATGAAGCACGTGGGTCTGAATGTCTGCGGCGACCCCTTCATGAATGCCTCCATCATCGGCACCAAGGGCGTCATCATTGTAGTGGCCGACGACCCCTCGATGTTCTCCTCGCAGGACGAGCAGGACAGCCGCTTCTATGGCCACTGGGCCATGATCCCCATGCTGGAGCCCAGCAACCAGCAGGAGGCCTACGACATGGTCTTCTTCGGCTATGAGCTGAGCGAGAAGATGGGCACCCCCATCCTCATGCGTCTCCCCACCCGTCTGGCCCACAGCCGCGCCGGTGGCGAG
>JAEEGK010007053.1_pt1 | contig 26865 bp, 27 predicted proteins | sample 8958771 | NCBI WGS metagenome assembly JAEEGK01 (sample SAMN16246547, study PRJNA631951) | gut metagenome | biome: gut microbiome; feature: rumen; material: SC-attached | host: Bos | place: Iran: Karaj | collected 2018-10 | reverse complement strand
GCTAATAATAGTGCCATTCCAGCGATTTGTAAATACATCTCTATTTTAGGATTCGGTTTTTTTCTAATAATTCCTTCTATAATTATAAATACTAACTTTCCGCCATCTAACGGTGGAATTGGTAATAAATTAACTATTCCAAGATTTAAGCTTATAAATACTAATAAATATAGGAAGCCTGAGCCAGTATTTGCTTGACCTACAACCTTTACTATACCTACTGGGCCACTTAAATATTTAAGATTTATTTGACCTGTAAAGATTTCAACAACTTGATGAAGCATCAAAGTAACTTGGTCGAATGTCTGGAAAAAAGACTTAGAAATCAATCCAGGTACATCGTCTTCTACTCTTCCATAAAACCCTATCTCATAACTCTTTAATAAATCTGGACAAATAGGCGTTATTGTAACCATATTTTCAACATTATCTCTTAAATAATAAACATTGATTGGAATATTAGCATTTTTCGAAACTATATTAGAAAACTCTTCAGAAGTAGTTATATTAACATCATTTACTTTTATTATCTTATCATTTTTCTTTAATTCTGCACTTTCTGCAGGGCTATCTACCGAAACATCAGCGATTACACCAGTATTATCTGCAAATTCCAAACCAACATATCCCGTTTCAACAACATTAGGTAAGAAATTAAAACTTAACTTTTCTCCATTTCTCTTTACTGTAACTTCAATTTCCTTATCCTTATTAACTCTTAAAATCTCACTAACTGCAGACATAGTCCTAGTTCTTTTACCATTTACTTTATATATTTCATCGCCTATTTCTATACCAGCGGTTTCTCCAGCAGAATTTTCTGTAAAACTATCTACAACCGTACTTTGGTATTGACCAATAGAAACAAACATAATGAAAAACACAATTATAGCAAAAGTTATATTAACTAACGGACCCATAACAACAACTAAAAATCTGGCCCAAACAGACTTATTATTAAAAGCACGAGGGTCGTCTGAACTCTCATCCTCTCCTTCTAAAGCACAATATCCACCTAAAGGAATCCATCGAACTGAATATAAAGTTTCGCCAGATTGTTTGCCCCATATTTTAGGTCCAAATCCTACTGCAAATTCATTAACTTTCATTCCAAAAGCCTTTGCAGTTAAGAAATGACCTCCTTCATGTATAATAACTAAAAACGAAATAAAAATTATAAACTTAACAATTGCCCATAATATTGAAACAATAGCCATACTAACATATCTCCTTATTTTAAAGTAATTAAACTTTCAAACATTAGCACTCCATAATATACAACAGGAGCTACAAATAACACACTATCTATTCTATCTAAAATTCCACCATGTCCAGGAATACAACTTCCAAAATCCTTTTCTCCAACAAATCTTTTTATTGAAGAAGCAACTAAATCTCCTATCTGAGCAAATATTGAAGCTACCACTCCAAATAGAATTATTTGCCAATATTGTATGTCAAAATTACAATATTTATTCAAAACAAACGCATATACCAAGAATGTTAATGCAGTACCAACAACGCCACCTATAGCCCCCTCAATTGTTTTCTTAGGGCTAATACTTGGGCATAATTTATGTTTTCCCAACTTAACTCCTACAAAATATGCAAAAGCATCAGATAGGCATGCTCCAAATAGTATAAACCAAATTAAATATGAACCTATTCCCTCTACATAGAATGTAGAAAGTACAAAACTAAGTAAAAATGGAATGTACAAAATAGAAAAAATGCTAAGAGAAACATCGACTAAAGTACGTTTTGTAGGAAAAAGTCCATATATTAATATTCCTAAAATTAAAAATGAAAAAATAGAAAATGAAAATTTATAAGCTAAAATTGAACTATTAGAATTTACAAACAAAAGCCCAAGACAAGTAAAAAACGGTATGGCTTTTATTGGTCTATAACCACCCTTTTCCATAGCTTTTACAAACTCATATATACCACCAAGTGCTAATATTGTAGCCACTATATTACAAACAAGCTTTGGTGCAAATAATATTATAAGTATCACAGTAAGCCCTATTAAAGAGCCAGATATTATTCTTTTAAACATACATACACCTTCCTGTTTTACTTCCCGCCAAACTTTCTATTTCTTTTTGAATAAGCTTCAATTGCCTTGTCTAACTCTTTTTCAGAAAAATCAGGCCATAGTACATCTGTATACCAAAATTCAGAATAAGCAGCTTGCCAAAGCAAGAAATTACTCAATCTTTGTTCACCAGCAGTTCTTATTATTAAATCTGGGTCTGGACAAGGATATGTATATAATTTTTCACTAAACTTCTCCATATCTAAACTTTCAAGTTCATCTTTAGATAATGATTTTATGGCATGAATAATTTCATCTCTACTACCATAGTTTAACGCAACATTTATAACCAAGCCCGTATTTTGAGAAGTTCTTTCTTGAATTCTAATTATCTTTTCTTGCAAATCTTCATCTAGTCTATTAATATCCCCTATTATTCTTATCTTTGCATTACGGTCTTTATTATCTTTTTCTAATTTTACTAAGTATTCTCTCAAAAGATTCATTAAATCATTAACCTCTTCTGGCGACCTCTTCCAATTTTCAGTAGAAAAAGCATACACCGTAAGGTATTTTAATTTTATATCTATACAATATTCTATAATCTTTTGAAGAGTATCTGCACCGGTCCTATGGCCAACCGCAATAGGTAAATTCCTCTTTTTAGCCCATCTACGATTACCATCCATTATAATAGCTATATGCTTAAGATTTATATTCTCCATAAAATTCTCCTTATATCTGCATTACTTCCTTTTCTTTAGCAGAAATTATATTATCTATTTCAGTAACGAATTTATCGGTTATCTTTTGAACATTATCTTCTTCACTACTTAATTCATCTTCAGAAATTTCATTATTTTTCTTTAAGTTTTTAGCAAAATCAATAGCATCACGACGAATATTACGAATTACAATTTTACTATCTTCTCCAAGCTTCTTTACATTCTTTACAATCTCTTTTCTACGATCTTCAGTAAGCTCAGGGAAATTTAAACGTATAACCTTGCCATCATTATTAGGCATAATCCCTATATCTGCTTTAATAATCTCTTTTTCAAGATCTTTTAAAATATTAGCATCCCAAGGTTGAATAACAATCATACGAGCTTCTGGAACAGATATAGATGCTACTTGAGAAATAGGAGTAGGTACTCCATAATATTCAACATTAATTTTATTAAGTATTGCAGGATTAGCACGCCCAGCACGAATAGTACTAAGATTTTCTTGCAATGAATCAATAGCTTTCTTCATTTTTTCGTTAATTGGAAAGTCCATAAAAAATCCTCCTTAAATAAGCAAATTGGAGAGATATAACTATCTCTCCAACATTGTATCATTATATTAACAATTTTTCAACAAAATTACTTAATTTGTTTCATAACTTCTTCAGCAAAGTTTTCTTGTTTCTTCTCAATTCCTTCGCCCTTTTCAAATCTTACAAACTTCAACAAATTAACTCCATTTGCAGCAAGATATGCTTGAACTTTTTGGTCACTATCTTTAACAAATTCTTGTTGTAGTAAGCAGTTATTCTCATAGAATTTATTAATTTTACCCATAACCATCTTTTCAATTATATTATCTGGCTTTCCAGCATTCTTAGGATCTTCTTTAATTTGAGCAACGATAATTCCTTTTTCATGTTCAACATCAGCAGCTGGAACAACTTCTTTGCTTAAATATAAAGGATTAATAGCAGCTATTTGCATAGCAACATCTCTAGCAGCTTCGTAAGAATTTTCAGTATTTAGTGCATTTTCAGCTTGAACTAAAACACCAATTCTTCCACCAGCATGAGTATAAGAGCAAACATTACCCTCTATTCTAGAGAAACGTCTAATATTCATATTTTCACCAATTTTAGCAATTAAAGCAGTAAGTTTAGCCCCTACTGTCTCTCCGCCTAAAGGAAGTTCTTTTAACTCTTCAACATCCTTAGGATTCTTTTCAGCTATAAGTTTAGCTACATCATTAACAAAGTTTTGGAATTCTTCGTTTTTAGCAACGAAATCTGTTTCAGAGTTAACTTCTAGTAAAACACCAACTTTCTTATCGTCAGTAAGATAAGCTTTTACAATACCTTCTGCAGCAATTCTTCCAGCTTTCTTTGCAGCAGTAGCAAGCCCTTTTTCTCTTAAAAATTCAATAGCCTTGTCCATATCTCCATCAGTAGCTTTTAAAGCCTTTTGGCAGTCTAACATCCCTGCACTTGTTATTTCTCTTAATTCCTTTACCATAGCAGCAGTAATCATAATAAACATCCTCCTTAATTAAATTTTTAACGAAAAAAGGGATAAACCTTGAAAATACCCATTCATGGTTACCCCTTTAAATTCCCAAGATTATTCTTGTGGTGCTTCTTCAGTAGAAACCTCTTCTTCAGCAGCCACTTCTTCAACATTTTCTTCTGTAGGAGCGCTTTGAGATACTTCTCCCATTTCACCTTGATTTACTTCAATTATTCCATCAGCCATAGCACCAGCAATAAGTTTTACAGCACGAATTGCATCGTCATTAGCAGGAATAACGTAATCTGTATCGTCTGGATCGCAGTTAGTATCAACAATACCAACGATAGGAATATTTAACTTTCTAGCTTCTAAAACAGCAATATGTTCTTTCTTAGGGTCAACGATAAATAAAGCTCCAGGAAGCTTTTTCATATCCTTAATTCCGCCTAAATTCTTTTCTAGTTTTTCCATTTCACCTTTTAATTGGATAACTTCTTTTTTAGGCAAAACATCAAAAGTTCCATCTGTAGACATTCTTTCAAGTTCATTTAAACGTTCGATTCTCTTTTTAATAGTCTTAAAGTTTGTAAGCATACCACCTAACCATCTTTGGTTAACATAGTACATTCCACATCTTTCAGCCTCTTCTTTAATAGCATCTTGCGCTTGTTTCTTTGTACCTACAAATAAAATAGATTTTCCTTCTTCAGCGATTGATTTGATAAAAGCATAAGCTTCATCAACCTTCTTAGAAGTTTTTTGTAAATCGATAATATAGATTCCGTTTCTAGCTGTAAAGATATATTCAGCCATCTTAGGATTCCATCTTCTTGTTTGGTGTCCAAAATGTACACCGGCCTCAAGTAAAGCCTTCATTGCAATAACTGACATTATTTTTTCCTCCTTTGGTTTTTCCTCCATATCTATTTACATTCACTAACCGATAACACGGCACCATAAGTGGTTTATAGATATGTGTGAATTTTTTACTGAAATAATATATCACATATATTGGTAATTTGCAAGTATTTTTCTATATATTTTTCACTTTAAGTTGCAGTTTTTACAGGCTCATGATATAATTAGGCGGATTTGTATATATTAATAAGTCTAAAAAGCTATTTAATAGACGGTTGTGGGGTTAAAAATAAAAAACACTAAGGATTAGGAGGATGTTCAACATGGCAAGATGGGTAAAATTAGAAAATGCATATTATTACCTCTTTGGCACCGGTTCCCCTTTTGATAATGAGCATGAAACGGAATTTTACATGCGAAAATTCAGCGAACTCTTTATCGGCTATAAGCCTGATGCAAAGGAAACTGTATTGCCCAAGGAACTGGATGGAGAAAGCGAGCAGGTATTTACAACGGAGGACCTCGGCGGTTGGCATTTGATGTCCAAAGCAGATTCAATCGAAAATGGAGGAAATCTGAATTCTATCACACTTATTGCTCATAGCAAGACCAAAACCGTTATCCACCTGAGGGGTGAAATTGGTGTTTTAGAGGCTATATCTGCTCTTAATAAAATAGCTTCTGAAGGATATAGTTGCAAAAAAATAGGTGCAGTGAGCACCAATATATCCTGTGAAATTTCACCGCAAAGCGATGATAAATTCATAATTTGCGGAGTCCTGCCTATAGTTTCTCTGTCGAAAGATACTCTCGTAGACATTGAAAACGAATACTACAATGGTTCTACCCCTGAAAGAGCTCTAAAAATAGCTGAAAAATCGGGGCGTTAATTGTAGAGGGCGCGAGATGTGTACTATGGGGCTAGTTCTTACCTTCTTTAGATTGGGTCAATAACTACACAAAATCTAGGAGGATTTAAGATGTTCAGTTTTGAGGATGTCGTTTTTATGCTATGCACTGGAGTAGTATTACTTGCTCTGACGCTGGCTGTATTTTGCCCAGAGGTTTTAAAAAACTTCTTTAAGAAAAAAAATCCCACTTGGATTCACTTTTTTCTGCAGGCAATCTTTGTGGTTGCATATGTCCTAGGACTATTGGGTATACTTATTACAATTTGGAATGCGTATTTGAATATCTAAACACAAAAAAGCGAGAGCGGTCAATTGACCGCTCCCATTTTTTATGCTTATACTTTCTTGTAAACTACCTGCTTATTAGCCTTCCTTGAGCGATACCCCTTTCTTACATATTTGGGTTTATGCTCTGAAGTAAGATATTCCATCAAACGGATTCTAAATTCCGCTTTGCTGAGCAGATTTTGCTTGTCTGTATCTTTGTCTTTATTTTTTTGATTCACAAAATTACTCCTCTTATAATACAGATTCGGCCCTTACTTCTCCCCTTTTTTCGTAAAATTTTTACTTATTTTTGGAAAAATTGGCACCAGTTCCAGGCTTCCCCTGTTTTTTTGCACCGCTGCTGGAATTCAGCCTTTCGATGACTTTCTGCTTCTGAGGAGTAGCCCCAACCGCTGGCATACCTGCAGTTTTCTGAATCAGTGTTCTGCCCTTTTTCATTTCCTTTTCACTCCTTAAATATTTTTACACTTCCACGTGTTACAACGTCCATTTTCCCAAAAATCGAAAATTCTCTTATTTTTTAATTCTTCTTAAATCTACCATATAATCTAAATTTCGTCAAGAAAATTAAAATCCAAAATTACTGATGCTATAAAATTTGTTGAAAAAAATATAGCGATAAAAATTTTTTCGCTATATTGTGCGTTTTTATGATTATTAACATAAACTGTAGGCTGCCTTTATGTCAGTCATAGAGCTATATTGACAGTATTCGCCAGTCTTTGACAAACTATATTTTTTATGCTATCCTTACAACATAATTTACTAATGAGGTGATCAAATTGATAAGAAAAAATGATTTGTCGAAATTGAAAGAAGACATTGGTTTCTGCATTGGTCAAAGCGTAAGAATTACTACAAACAAAGGAAAAAAGAAAGTACTTACAAAAGAAGGCGTAGTTGAAAGTGCATATCCAAACATATTTACTGTTAAATTTGAGGACGAGCAGTCTTCAACTTCAAGAAGGATAGCATATAGCTATACAGATGTACTTACAAATACTGTTGAAGTAATCCGTTGTTCGGATAATTCAAACATTCAAAACTTGCTTAATTAGACTTGTTTTTACAAACAAGTCTATTTTTTTAATTTAATTTCTTTAATGCAGCATCTGCAGCATTTTGCTCTGCTTCTTTTTTGCTATTTCCTTCTCCTTGCCCTAAAACTTTGTTTCCTAACTTTACAATAGCCACATATTCCTTTTTATGGTCCGGTCCCTTTTCATCAATTATTTCATAAGAAATCTTTTCACTACTATCTTTTTGCAATATTTCTTGAAGTTTTGTTTTATGATCTTTTTGACCTAATTGCCCAATAGCCTCTTCAGAGAACTCACTTAAATTCCTTAATACAAAGTCTTTAGCAGTATTAAAATCTGAATCCAAATAAATTGCTGCAAGAACAGCTTCAAAAGCATCAGCTAAAATAGAGGCTTTTTTTCTGCCTCCTAACTTCTCTTCTCCTATACCAAGCATAATAAATTTATCATAATTTAACTTTAGAGCTGCTTCATATAGAGCATCTTCACATATTATTGTCGCTCTTATCTTACTCATATTTCCTTCAGATATCTCAGGAACATGCATATAAATCTTTTCGCTTATAACTAAGTTTAAAATAGTATCTCCTAAAAATTCTAATCTCTCATTACTCTTGGTATTATTATGTTCATGAGAATAGGAAGTATGAGTAAGCGCGTTCTCTAGTAAACTCAAATTATTAAATTTATATTGTAAATTGTTTTGTAATTCTTCTAAACCATTCATTTTTATTACATTCCTCTCTCATAAATTATTTTATCCGTTATAAAAAAAAGTAAACCTAAAAATCATATTCTAACAAAGATAAATTTAATAGGCTGTTGAAATATATATCAACAGCCTAGAGTAATTAGCCCTTAGTCATTTTTTTGATGAGCCTTTATATATTCAACAGCATCACCTACTGTTACTATCTTATCTGCATCAGTTTCCGGTACCTCAATATTGAATTCTTCTTCTAACACCATAACAAATTCAACCATATCAAGGGAGTCGGCACCAAGGTCATCAACGAAATAAGAATCTAATGTAACTTCGTCTTCATCAACCCCAAGTTGAGAAACAATAATTTCTTTAACCTTTTCGAAAACCATCTACAAATTCACCCCCTTCCAAAAAATAAGACCAAATATTACTAGTCACAAAACCAATATCGGCAGATTTTTTAATCACTTTAGTTGAAATTTAAAAATCTTAAATAAAGTATATCAATTTTTTAGAAAATTGCAACTACTTTATTGCCTCTTTTATATTTTCTATTGTATTAGTCTTTTCAAATTCATATGCCTGCAAAATAGCAGATTTTATTTCTTTAGCTTTGGACGTTCCATGGCACTTTATAATACCACCATCAATTCCCAAAAGCAATGCCCCACCATATTCAGTATAATCCATCTTTTTCTTTATTTCTTTTAATGCTGGCTTTATCATTAATGCCCCAGCAGTTCTAAATATATTTTTAGTTAAAGATTCTTTTAATATACCAAAAACTGCAAGACCAAAACCTTCAATAGTTTTTAGCATTACATTTCCTGTAAATCCATCACAAACAACAACATCTACATTTCCGGTCATCAAATCTCTACCTTCAATATTACCAATAAAGTTAAATGATTGCTTCTTTAACAATTCATATGCTGCTTTAGTTAAATCATTTCCTTTTTCTACTTCTGTTCCAATATTAAGTAGTCCAACACGAGGTTTTTTTATTCCTAATACATTCTTACAATAAATATTACCCATATGAGCAAATTGTAAAAGATAATCTGGTCTACAATTAGTATTAGCACCCGCATCTACTATTACAAAAGGCCCTTTTTGAGAAGGTAAGGTTGGACAAATCGCAGGTCTAGAAATACCCTTTATTCTACCCACATTAAGCAAAGCTCCTGTAAGTAAAGCTCCCGTACTACCTGCGGAAATAAAGACATCCCCCTCTTTTTCTTTTATCATATTAAGTCCAACTACCATTGAAGAATCTTTCTTAGCTTTTATAGCCTTAGTAGGTATTTCATCGTTTGTTATAACTTCACTTGCGTGTTTTACCTTTATATTATCTCTTTTGGGTAGCTTGTCTAAACAATTCTTTATAACTTTTGCATTTCCAACCAATACAATTGTAGCATCAACTTCAGACGCCGCATCCACTGCACCTTTTATTATTTCCTCAGGTGCATTGTCTCCTCCCATAGCATCAACTAATATTTTCATAAGTATTTTTCTCTCCTTTAAATTTGTGTTTTAAATCACTAACTTATTATAATACAATTTTTTTATAAAATGTCAAATTTATAATGACAAAATAATTTTAATTGGGTATACTAGTATTCGTAGTAATATTAAAAATGGAGGGTTAATATGCTTTCATGTAAAAAATGCGGTGCTCAAATGAGTGGAATCGACTTAGTTTGCAAAAATTGTGGAACCCCTTGGGGTAAAAAACATAAAAGTAGAGAAGGAATTTACTTTTCTATATTATTACTAACAATTGCGGCTGGAATTGCCTATATATACTATATCCCTGGAGTAAAAGAAAATTTCTTTAAATTTTACAATAACGTATTTGCTATAATCAATAGCGAGAAAAAAGTTGCCCAAAATATAGATGAGCCTTCTGAAAGTGAACAACAAGAAAATGATACAATACCAGAAGATTCTACTATTATAGATACTCCTAGCGAAGATATTGTTTCTGAAAACACCTCTATTACTGAAGATACTCCTTCAGAACCTATTGAATACGGTCCTCCTGCCTTTTCATGGGTAAGTACTTCTTCTACCCTAGTTAATTATCCAGTAAGTAATACTACAGACAAAGATTTACGAACTGCGTGGCTTGAAGGTGTTAAAGGAAATGGAATTAATGAATGGGTAATATATTCTTCTGAAAAGAATCAAAAAATTTCTTCAATAACTTTATATAATGGGTACTTAAAAAACGATAAAGTTTATTTAAATAACGGAAGAATTAAAAAATTATCTATAGAATTTTCTGATGGTGAAATAATAACTAGAGATTTAGAAAAAGCATCCTTCTATGATGCAAAAAAAGGATATGTTATTACTTTTGAAAAACCTAGAATTACTACTTCCGTAAAACTTACTATTTTAGATGTTTACCAAGGAAGTTACTATACAGATACTGGTTTCTCGGAGATAGAATTTAATTAAAATTATGCTACAAAAAAGAAATATGCAGATAATGCATATTTCTTTTTTTGTTACAAATTATTAAATTACTCTACTTATAGCATCTTTTCCACCAAATATACATGGTGCTGTACACTTCCAGCCCGGGAAAGTACACCTTGCCCCTTTTGAATAAGGCAATAAATAATTATAAAGTTCCGGTCTATCTTTTACCGCTTTTAGATATTTATCCATTGTAGCTAAAGTTTGTTGCATAATTTCCAACTGTGCAGCGCCACACAAACGCTCTGTGCACTTTAGTACAAAATTTTCAATAGTCCCGCGTTCATTAACTTTTACTAACATTCCCTGAGGGAAAAACTTCTCCAAAGAGGAAATATCCTTAAGCCATTTTTCTTCCAACTCCGTATTCCTTATAATAGGTGGAATATAGTATTCTGGCTTATCTAATAGGCTCATTTCATAAGTTAATGTCCTATGTCTTTGAGCTTGAGCCAGTTGGGCAAAACTTGCCAAATATGTTACCGAATAATTTTCACCAAACTCTTCTGCCCTATCTTTGCGTTTAGCAATAAGTGAAAAACTGCGATTTTTAACACTAGAATTTAACCCTTCTACCTCTAAATCTGGAACTGCCTGTAAAAATTCTTTGAAGGTTTCTTTGAGTTTTAATGAAAATTCGTCATTTGCTCCTTCTTTTATATAATCCTTTGCCCAGTTGATTATATAATTGAGTTGCTCAAAATTAACCGTATACTCCATTACAGTAGCTGGTGTAAATACGCTTATAAGATACCTTGCATTTTCTTGTGCAAGTTTTAAGACACGTTTTTCATCAAAATTCGGATATTTTAATGTTATTTGTTGTTTATAAATTTCTATCCACTTTTCATATAATTCTTTTTCTTGAGGAGAAGGATCCATGTGAGTGTATCTTGCAGACTTTTCAGATGTATTGTACATTTTTTCATTGTTCAAAAACATTGCCAAAATCTTAGGAATATTTTCTAAGCACAAGTTATATGTTGGGTGACCAAATACACTATGATGTCCGGAATTAATATTTCCCAAAGCTCTTTTTTGAGTTTTTTCAGGGGCTTCAGAAAAAAGTGTTTCAACAGTATCAGGCAAATAACAAATTCCTGCAGATTTTCCTGAAAAATCTACTGCTTCTTCTTTTGGCATTGTATATCCTACTTTTGTTGATGCTATTACTGTAATTTTCATGTTATTAATTCTCCTCTCCATTACTTTCTACTCGAAATATATCATTTAAATTTTTCCTTTTCAATAATTTATATTTTTAAAAATAACAAATGCACCTCCATCATAAACGTCCTCCCGAATAAAAATATTCTGAATCACCAAACCATATTAACTTGTCAATTTTAACATAATTTGTATGTAAATTCAATAATAAATCTTGCATTTTATGTAAAGTATGATATAATAAATCGTTAAAATTTTTGAGTTAGTTTCATTGCAAATGCATTTGAAAGACGTATTCTCTAAACAAAATAATTGGAGGTAAAACATGCCAACTTATACACGCTTAATACATGCCCTACAAACTGGGATGATTACGTCAAAAGACGTTATAAGCTACAATCCCAGTTCTGAAAGAACCCTTAAACAAGACTCCTGCGAAATCAAAAACGAATTCGGTCTCCGTTGGCACCCCGTTATCTACAAGCCTGACTGTATACTTCTTATTGCAGAACCAACCGATACCAAGTGGACTAGCGCCTCTACCTGTGTTCCTTTTAAATTTTTCGAAGCATTCGCTAAGTTGTATGAAAATGACAGACTTCACAGTATTGGTGCTATTCCTACCCCTGAGTTACTTCGTCTGATTCCAGATTCCCTGAAAAGCGAAGATGTATGGACCTATATTCCACCGAAAACCGGTTCTCACAGCAACTTCGTTAAGGTCTATTGCCACAACAGATATATTCCTACTGAAACATCACAAGAAATCTATTCGAAATCCATGCAGCCCATCGTTTTTCTTCCTATCAACACAGTAGTTGAAATCAGTAGTCTGTCTGATGATGGTTCCTGTGCAGGACATGAATTCAAACTTTTACCTGGCAAAGTGTAAAAAAATAAAAATAAGTCATGGCTAAACACCATGGCTTATTTTTATTGTCCTATAGTACATTCAAAATATAATCGAACTTTTCCCGTAGTTCTTCATCTACCGGTTCCAACTCTCTTAGTTCCTCCAACGTAACCCAACGAGTATGGTTCCCTTCTTTGTCAATAATAACTTTGCTCTTTGGAATTGCCACAAACTGAATATCCAACATACTTTCAGTCGGGACATCATAGATTTCTACCGCAAATGGTTCAACATGATTATTAAACTTTACTCCTATGGGTATGATATCTATACCAGTTTCCTCTTTCACTTCTCTTGTTGCAGTCTCTAGCGGAGTCTCATCGCCTTCAGAATGTCCGCCCGGCTGGAGCCATTTTTGTACTTTTTTATTATACACCACCAGTAATTCTTTCGCCTTAAAATCGACCACATAACAGGACGCACAAAGTTTCCTAGCCAAAATGACTCCCCCCTATTTTAAGTACTGTGTCAATTTTAAAGTATTTTTCCTCTTTTAACAATTGTTATTGGATAACATATGTCACTAATTTCTACATGATTTTATCATAGATAACTATAAGTTGCAACTATATTCAAACTGTTAATTTCAATATAAAATTTTACTTGATATATTGCTCAGTATTAAGGGCCTTGAATTTTATGTAAAGTGTGATATAATACTCTTATGTTAGGTTAAACTTATACTTTAAGGCAAATGCTCTAAAAGAGACACTTCTCTGAACAATTAATTGGAGGAATATTATGAAATTAGAAGAATGGAATGATCGTGCAACACTCAAAGGTATATTACAAGATATGGAAAGAAACATCCCTAACTTCAGCAAAGCAGACCGAGATTCCCTTATAAGCGCATATGAATATAACATTCCCGGCTTAAAAGCTTTCGCAAAAGACTACTACAATACCCATCTTCCCGTGCCTGCCGATTCATGGAACTTGGTAAATGATTCTTCTGTACTCGCCAATCGCCAAATATCCTTTATAACCAGCAAAATCAACCCACTTTTGCATCATAACTTCGATGAAGAACTAAGGTACAGTCCCTTAGTAATTGCTACCTATTATTCTGATGAGAAACCATTACCAGTTCTTCAAATCAGTAATCCCATATATGGGATTGAAATGGTATTGGCTCAGTATTATCATGGACCTAATTGCCACGACGCCTGGCAAATTTCTGTAAAATCTGAAATGGATCCGCTCGACATCATATATCTCACCAGGATGTTCGACAAACTAAAGCCAAAATCCAGATTTTCCATAAACTATTTTCCAAAAGATAAGATTTATGGGAAATATTCGGATAATCACTCCCAATTTTCATTTGAAGTCAAGTCTGATTACGAGCTTTACACCTTTGTTTCCCTAGTAAAAGCATACCTCAAAATTAAATAAACACGTAAAAGTGAGTCGTGGAATTTTCCACGACTCGCTTTTTAATGTTATTTTTCCTGATATTGCCGATACTTTAATTTTTGCGCAATATCTGGAAAAGATTTATGCAGAATAGTCCGGATTTACGGCTTCCACGACCTTCTGCAGATATTCAAATGCCTTTTCTGCACCCCAGGCATGAATACCACGTTTTTCTCCTTCTTCCCACTTGGTAACATCTTCGTCCCCGAAAAGTTCCTTCATGTCAAACGGCTTGTAGTTACCCTGCCACTCGATTGAGATGACTCTCTTTCTCCACCCCATAACGATGTCTCCATCGATGGTATGGAACAAAAACCACGGGATGTGAGAACAACAGTCCTCGTTGCAATATCCGTTGGAAAGCAGCTCAAACTTGTAGTCGGACTCTTTGTAGATTCTGCTCATCAGTTGCCGCGTGAACTTGTCGATTTCCAGGAGCTTTCTGTAGTTGCACCAGCAGGCATCGTGGTAATACTTTCCATCGATACGTTTGACTGTACCGAATACCACATCAAGCATTTGGAACTTCTTGCCACAACACGGGCAAACAGCATCTGCAGGAGGAATGACAAACTTATCATGCGTCAAAGAAAAAACTTCCTTGATATTGCTCTTAAAAGTATCATAGTCCAGGACATCAACGCCCATATTGAACATCACCGTTCTCGGAGCCTCGATTGCCCAAACTTGTCCCCACTCGTCAAGGTTGTAACGGCCGAAAATCACGAACGAATTCAGAGGTTCTTTGGGGTATGCTTTGTGGAACCTCTTCCTGTCTCTTAGAGCCTCATTCAGGCTCTCAAGGTTGAACAGTGCCCTATCAAGCCCCTTGATTGAATCAAATTTGACCCGCAGTTTGTCGAAAACTTCCTCTTCGTACTCGATGACTGCTCCAGGTGTATATTCCTCGCCCAACTCCCTTCTTAATTCTTCTTCTTTGAAGGAATAGAGTCTCTCCTGTTCGCTAGTGAAATTGGGATGCCCGTAGCAATCGAAAGATACGGGAATAAAGTCCATTCCCGGGATATTTTTCTTTCCCTTCAAAACTACTTTTACCGTTCCGGGAATAGCCAGCTTTTCCAAGGTAATGTGACCACCTATACCCTTGCCATCTCCAAGGTCCGTTAATTCCATCCGTTTCCTCTCAACGCAGTGCATTGTAAAACCTCCCCAAAATATTGTCCTTTTTCGGAGGCTAATGCCCCCGAATTCTCGTACGGCATCAGAATATATACCATTTTTTCTCAATAATAATATCACAATTTTATGTAAAATGCAACATAAGTGTCTTTTATTCCCCATTGCAAAAAAACATTCAATTTCTTGAATGTTTTTCGCGCTTATCTTTCAATACTTTGACCATTTTCTAAATATCTATTATTATCATCAATAGTAACAGTCTTTTTATTTAAATCTTTATCTGTAAATGTAACCTCAACATATGGATGATTTTCTATGTAATCTTTTGAAAAATATCCTTTAGCATCAACTTTTATTGGGAAATCTTCTGTTGCTAAATGCAAGAATCTAACTACTTTTTGCCTTTCTTTATCCGTCAAAACTGGGGTATTATATAAATATAACAACATATTCATATCATCTGACATTTCTTTACCATATTTAGCTTTATAAAAATATGCAAAACCATCATGAATTCTTTTATAATTTTCTTTTTCTTCTAATTTTGCTTGCTTTACTTCTTCACTATCTTCCTTAGGATGCATTAAATCTTCCAAAAAACTACCTCTATTTTCAAAGAATTCATCAATATTATTATTAGTCTCAGCTCTAAGTACTAAATCACTATATAACCCTATACTTTTTAATGATGTAATAAACCTATAAACTTCTAATTTATTATCGCTTATTTTTAGTAGCGCTTCTGTTATTATCGAATCATTATCATTAAACTTATATTCTCTTAATACATCTGTTGGCAATATCTCAGCTAAGCAATACATATATGGCAAATTTTCACGATACCCTATACCCCTCTTTTGATTTGGATACAACTTATAATACTTATCTACATATTCTTGAGCAAAGATTTCGTTTATTGTCTCTCTAAATATGCTAGTATTGCAAATTCCTTGTATATCATCAGATATAGCTTCAAAAATCCCCGTATTGGTTCTTATATAATCATTAACCTCTATAAATTCCATTCCTTCCGCCAAATGACTTAATACAGAATCTAATGACTCACTTGTGAACATATGGTTAAGTTCATGATAGTATGTTGATTTATCTACTTCGTTGAATCCAAAATCTTCATCTTTTTTATCTTCAATTTTAGATTTACCGTAGTAGGACTCCAAAAATGTTATTTTATTGTTTAGCGAATTATAATAAGCACTAGTAGAACTTCTTACATCCTTTCCATGTGTTATTTCATATTCTCCAGTTTTTTCGTTATATGTATAATACCTATCATATTCAAGTTTTAGAGTTTTTATTTTTCTTATTATCATTGGTATATCCATATACTCTTTATTTTCTTCAAATTCAGCTTCTAACATACCTTTAATAAACTTTTTATCTTCTTCTGGAATATTATCGTTACTATCAATTGCAGCTTTTACATCTTCGAAAGTAAAAGATTTATCTTCTTGAGTTAAATCTTTTCTAAAAGTCGTTCCTATTTTATAATCAATATTAGCTTTGGTTTCTTGAGGAAGATTATATGTTAAAACTGTAGCGGAAATAAGTACAGCCACAGTAATTGCACCTATTGTCAAAACTTTTTTTATAAATTTACGAGTTTTATTATTTCCTTTAATTTTTTGCCCATTTTCATTGTAAAATACAAAGTGCTCATCATTAAAGTATGAATTCAAAACTATAGTATCTTCTTCACTAGGAACATATTTTTTTCCATCTCTATTTAAAACAAACGTATATAACTTACTTCTTAAGTCTTGATATATTCCAAATTCATTATTATTCAATTTATAATTACCGCAAAAAACGCTATAATCTTTATCATAGCTAATTAGATTATATACTTTATTTAGTACATCGATAGCTTCAGCATCTATATCTGATTTTTCATCATCCAATACTGCATAATTTATTGTATTATTTTCATTACAAATACTGTACTTTTTTTGATTATAGTTAACGATTGCAATTACATTATTTCCCATGAATTTTATTATCCTTTCAAGTTTTAACTCTTATAAAAATTCCCCTTTCTCTCAATATATCATAGTTTTATATAATTTTCAATTATTTCCCAACCTATTGATTTTTACTTGTAAAAAAATAAGACTTTCAATTACTTTGAAAATCTTATTTTGGAGCCAATAGCCGGGATCGAACCGGCGACCTACTGATTACGAATCAGTTGCTCTACCGACTGAGCCATATTGGCAACTTACTAAATAGTAACATTATATTGTCTAAAAATCAAGATATTTAAAACATATTTCTCAATTAAAAACAAGCTCACAGCAAAATCTGTAAGCTTGTTTTTTAACGAGATTGTTCCTTTGGCTCTCTTTTTATTGCTTTATCAATTAATTCAAATGCATATGGTGTATTCCCTCCATTTGAAATAATTTTATTTTTTATACCTTGAACTAATTTAGATTTAACCAATTTCCCTCTATTATAATTAGGATTATCTTTTGCAAATAGAATAAGTCTATACATTTCTTGATATATCTCATTTTCATCGTGCAACTGTTTTTCTACAAAATCGTTCAAACCATATTTCTTTAATAATAGCACAAGCTCCATTCTTGCTCTTAAATCGCCTACTGTCCTTCTGCTAATTAAATCTAATTTCTTTAAATCTTCCACATAGGAATTATCATTGGCCTCTCTCTTCTCTTGAGCCTTGTCTCTAATTTGTGAAATTTCCTCTACAAAAAATGTTCCTATCGATTTATATTTATTCTCTCTAATTAATATTCTTGGTAATTGCCTTTGTATATTTTCAGTATCCTTAAATCTATTGCATATTTCTTTGGCAGCTTTTAAATCGCCTTCATCCATTAGTATCATCAATAATTGAAATTGAAGTATTTCGCTATCTTTAAATCTCTCACATATTTTTTTAATTTCAGATATATTGCCTTCTTTTCTTAATATATTTATTAACTGAGACTGCATTCCATCATCGTCTTTAAAATCTTCACATATTTTTTTGGCTTCTGGAATATTTCCCTGCTTCAATAATATTGTAACTAATTGAGATTGTATTGCAACTTGATTTTTAAATTTGTTACATATCTCTTTTGCTGCTTTTAACTCACCTTGACCTATTAATATTGTTACTAGTTGTGAGCAAATTATCTCATTATCTATAAAGTTTTCGCATATTATCCTTGCTTCCGAAAATTTTTTTTGCCTAATTAATTCTTTTATTCGCTTACTTAATGCTTTTAAGGACTCCTCATCTTTAGGACAATTTTCAGGCGTCAACCAACTATATATTGTAGATGTAGCAACTCCTATATCTTTACTTATATCTTCTATATATTCATCATTTATAAATCGTTCTACTGCATTTTTTATTACTTCTACTGAATACTCCATAGCTTCTCCTTCATTCTAAAATATTTAATGTAAATTTTCACTTCCAATATAATTTTTTGAAATTAAAAACTCTTCAAATCCAAAATATCCTCGTAAAATTTTAATGCTTTTTACTTCTTGCGCAAACATTTTTATGTTTATACTATCACTACTAAACTCAATTTCCTTATTAAGCTGTATATAATCTACATACGAATTATCCACCGGGGCTTTATTAAAAGTTACTCTTATAACGTCACCTATTAACGTAATCTCATCTTTATCTACCAAAATATACGATACGGATTTTATTAAGTAAATTACTTTACTAACTTCTTTAAGCGAATTAAAACTAATTTCTGCACCACTAGCATCTAAAAAAATTATATCTTTATTAACGTCATAGTATAGACTGTATTTAGCAATATCATCACTCTTATCATAATATCTCGCTGCATAATATATAAACCCTACTATTGAGCAAAAAAAACATAAGATACCATTTTGTAAAATAGCGCTTTGCCTCTCCTTAAATCCATACAGAGTTCCAAGTATACCCAATATTAATAAAATTGTAGAAATACTAACAATAATTTTTCTTTGTTTTTTAGTTTTTGAAATAAATTTCTTATTATCACAATCAAAAACTAATATGTCCGTCTTTATTTTACCACTAAGCACATCCTTTTGGTATTCTTCTTTACTCTCTCTCAATTTTTCAAAATCTTTTTCATATTTTAACTTTTTCGTTTCACCCATTATATGCTGATAAGCTGGTTTAATAGCAAAATCATAAATTGTCAAAAGCATAACAATGCTTGATAATATTTCTAATACTATTTTTAGCATCACACCATCTCCCATTTAATTTTTTACTTCCACTCTAATATCCAAATTAGATGTATCATACATAACCTTAGCATGATTAGTCTTTATTACATCTTTGCTTATTTCATTACCAGTTCTTTTATCAATAATCAATCTTAAAATTTTATTATTTCTGTATACATTTTCACCTTCACGAGAAAAATACTCATCTTCACAACTTATATGATATGAATAATTTAACGGCTTTGTAGTCCTTAATTCTCCGCACAAATACTCTTCTGTTGTATATACAATTATTTGAAATGGTTGATTGGTATTATTCTTGAATCTGTAATCTAAATAATTATATGCAACACTAGTTCCTGTACCAAATGGTACTTTACGTCCAAAATCAGGAAAAAGATCCATGCCATCATGATGATGATGTTCCACAATTTCTAAAGGAGTATGTAAAACCATCCAATGTATTAAATTTGTAAATTGGCACATTCCCCCACCAATTCCACTAGATGTATTTCCTTGTTTTATTGTAAGCCCTGGCTTATACCCTTTTCTTTCTGTCGCTTCTCCAACTAATTGCCAAAAAGAAAATGTTTCATTAGGTCCTATAATTATTCCATTAACCTTAGGAGCAGCAATAGAAAGATTTACTGCTTTGTTTTCCTGTAATTGTAAATCAACATTACCTAATTTCCTTCTAATAAGCGATGTATGTTTATAAACAACCACTGATAATGGCTCTTGTACTTTCTTTTTTGCAAACTTTTCTTTTGAAAATAAGTCTTTTAATTTTCTCAATAAAATATTCTTTCTTTTAGATATTTTATATGTAAGTGGTGATATTTCGCAAAAAAGTCTCCTTTTTACACTATTCTCCATCTCAAAGATCGCTCCTTTATAAACATGGTTCTTCTATTCCCATACCCATTGCTTTATTTAGGATACTACTCGCATATTCTTCGTCTCCACACTTTAACATTATTTTATGTTTTAAATCTTTAACTAATTTTGATCTATTTAATTTATTTTTGCTAAAATCTGGGTTATCTCTAGAGAACAAAACAAGTCTATATATATCTTGATATATTTCATTTTCTAATTGCAATCTTTCCTCTATAACATCATTCATTCCATATCTCTTCAAATAACTTATAAGTTGCATTTTTGCTCTAAAATCATTTTCTCCACTTTGGCCAATTAGCTTTAATTTCTCTATATCACTTTTATCTTTACTTCCTTCTAATTTTAACTGCTTACCAATCCTAGAAATAATTTGAGAAATTTCTCTTGAAAACATTTGACCTAATGTCATCTCACCAGCTTCTAATTTGGATTCTTTATTTAATATTGATTCTAATTTAGAGCTTATTCCAGCATCGTCTGGGAATCTTGCACATATTCTTTTTGCTTCTTCTAACCTTCCTTGATTCTTTAATATTGTAATTAATTGAGATTGTAAAGGAATATGATTTGGAAATCTTTCACATATTCTTTGTGCTTCCTCAAAATTCCCTTCTTTAACTAACAGTGTCACCAGTTGCGATTGCATAGGAATATGCCCAGAAAATTTTTTACATATTTCCTTGGCTTTATCAAATTTACGTTTAGTTATTAGTATTGTTACTAATTGTGATTGAATGATTCTATTATCTCCAAATCTTTCACATATTCTTTGTGCTTCATATAACTCTCTTTTTTCAATTAATTCTCTTATTTTCATACTTACTTTTTTCTGAAAATCTTTATCTTCGCTACCAATCTCAGGAGTAATCCAACTGTATAATACTTCTTTACTTAATCCTGTCTCTTTACTTATTATTTCTATATCTTCACCATCTAAAAATCGTTCTACTGCATTTTTTATTAGCTCCTTTGAATATGCCATTTTTAATTCCTCCATTTATACTAATTTTTTACTACTCACACATGACATAATCATTTTATCATATTTTTATGTAAACCGCAATAAAAAATGCAAAATTTTATCCCCGCAAAGCTAAATATACCGCTATCCCGATTTGAATACCTAAAATAATAGGCATACCATATACAAAAGTATTATGCTTTGTTTTATGCCTAAACGTATACATCCCTATAATTGAACCAATACTTCCGCCTATCATAGCAATTACAAATAAAGTCTTTTCCTTGGTTCTCCAAAGTTTATTTTTTGCCTTAAATTTATCTATTCCCATAGAAAGAAATCCTATTACATTTATCGCTAACAAATATAAATATATATCATCCATATACTCACCCCAAAACTACTCAAATAGCTTATTTGACTTTTCTATCAAATACTCTTTTATCTCTTCGACTTTATATCCATCTTTTAGCATATTAGAAACATTATCTAGTACCTCTTTAGGATTTAATGAAAATGCTTTATCAAAATTTGTAGCATATTTCTTGTACTCAGCTCTCGAAAAGCCTAAATTCTTATATATCTCGTAAAGAGCATCTATCCTCTCAAAGGATTCGTTTAATATAAGCGGATTTTTTATTATAAGTTTTGCAATATCATCCTTACCCAAGCTACACTTAAGAGAAAAGAAATTAACAATGTCATTAACGTCTTCTGGAATTGTCTGATTTAATAACTTATTTCTCTTTTCCACACTCTTTATTTCATCTTCATCTAAACCTAAATCGTTCAATATTTTATTAATCTCTTCCAAGGTCTTCTTCCTCGCCTTCTAAAATACTTTTACTAATATCTCTTAACATTCTTATACACGTTGCTTTAACACTCTTTTTATTCTTACATTTTGAAAGCTTTTCATATAGCTTTTCGCGTATATCTTCCTTTGGTATGTACTTTCCCTTTATTACATAGAACTCACCAGCTGACTTTAAGAAAGAATCGGCTAATTTCATATAATCTATCCCTATTACAAGATCCTTTAGCTCCTCCATCTCAAAATCCACAAAATTCCCATTGCTATCGAATTGCATCTTTTTATAATACTTCTTTGTAACATCAATATATCTACCTTTTACATTATTATCGAACATAACCCCCAAATATACCTGAGAGGATTCGGATAAAAATACAAACCAACGAGCTGCTTCTTGCATCAACTCATCATCCGACATCTTTTTATTTTCAGCTTTTAACACACTTGCTAAATCTTTTAACACTAAATCTGCCCTATGGCCTTGTTTTATATGATTAATAAGGAACACATTATTAATTATCTCTGCCTCAGCCTCGCGGCTTATATCAAGGTTTGCTAAAGAAATTATCTTAGGAACTATATAGGCGTTTACATTAACTCCTATCATAAATCCCTCTTCATTAAATCTCATATTTTGATATAACCCTTTTGTCTTGTTTATACGTTTTTCCTTCAAGATTTCAGACGCATTATACTTTTCAGAAATACAAACTATCCACCTAGAAGCATCTTTTTTTATTGTATTAGTATCTAGCGACTCGTCTCTTTCCTTTACTCTATTTCTAAATTCCTTATACGCACTTCTTAAAGAACTACCTGTCGTACTATTTATAAGCTTAAGCAATACTCGTCTTTGAACTTTTTCATCTGCATTAAGCTCAGCTCTTTTTACTATTTCCATAGCCATTTCAATATTATCTATTATCGTTGGAATAGGTACACCTTTTTTTAGTAACCTTTTATCTACTTTTAGCTCCTCCACATACCTAAGAAGTATCTCCATATTCTCGCCAGAAAGTAGTAGATCCGGCTTATTTACAACGTACCTATACAACTCACTACTTCTTGAAGAAGTTTTATCCGTACTTAAATTAAAATGTTTAGCAATATCCTTAATCCTATTATCTACACCCAAATTTGTTAAAATATTAGGCACCTTATTAATGAGATTATTAAAATCCCTAGAATTTGCTCCTATTTCGCCTAAAATTAATTTCTTTCTACTTTCTAAGAACTCAGTAACATCAGGTTGCAACTTTAACACTTCAAAGTCCATATATCCAATAATACCATACTTATTTTCAAGTTTCTCTTTCTCAGCCCATGCTAAAACCGCTTTTCTTATCTTTATATCTTCTGGCTTCATCTCTTTCTTAAATACTTTTTTACCATCTATATAAATATCTGGTAAATTATTAATCTTTGAACTAACAATAGCCAATACATCATCTGGAATCTTTCCATCTAGCTCATGCAATGCTTCTTCAAAGAATATTGCAGGATTTAATGTTATATTATCTAATTCAGAATAAATGGCATATAGGTCTTCTATTCTTACCATATCCATTTTTCTTAAAACTTCTAATTGACTTATCTTTTTAAAATCTTGTCTTTCTGTACCCTTTTCAAAATTAGTTTCTAACTTCTCCCTATTTTGAGATAAAAACGTATCAATTTCATTATCCATTAAAATATGTACAACACTATCTTGAGTATTTATTCCTTCTAGAGCTTTTATCATATAGTTTATTAATTTTAATAATCTAAAAGGATTGTACGTTGTATTATTCATACCATCAGTTTGGCATCTCCACCAATCAAGAAGGTGATATCCACTTTTAGATGAATTATATTTAGTTATAACTGGAATGCAATTAAATGCCATACTATGTCCGCCAGACATAATAGGAATTATATGCTCTATACTTATTTGAGATTCTGAAGTAAAACTTTGCCCGGAATAAGCGCACTTGCCCCCAAAATATATGTATGCAGCTTCAAACTCTTCTAAGGTAAGAGTTGCTACAGCATTTGCTTTAATTGCTCTTTTATTATTACTCTCAACTGCATGTACAAATTTTGAGGTATGTTGCGTATCCATTTTTTCACCCTTTTCTATCTTAACTTTAATCTTGAAAAATAATTTGTTAATATAACATAATCATTTATATCTACAAGTTTCGCTATATATTTATTAATTTCATCAATATACTCTTTATTGTCTTCAGCCACTACTTGCCCATCTTTATAATATATATTTCCATCATACCAGTTGCCATTTGGGAAATATACCAATCCTTTATAATTACTATCAAAGGCATCTTCTCCCAAATAATAACCGTTATTTTCGAAGCCTAACATATTTGCTATTGTAGGCAAAATATCTATTGTACTAGTAACTTTTTTTACTTCTTTAGGCTTTAAGCCAGGCGAATAGATAAAGAACGGAACTTTTTCTATTATAGCGTCCTCATCTTCACCTCTTAATTCTAAAACCTTCTTTTTATCACTTATACCATAAGAATAGTGATCTGTAAAGGCTATTATAACAGTATTATCTAGAAGTTTGTCTTCTTCTAGCCTTTTTAATAAAATTCTAAAAAACTCATCCGTGTCATGTGCTAATAATAAAGCATTTCTAGTTTCTAAATCTAAACTTTCATCAATAAGGTCAGGATAATTTGCCATTGCACCTTTTAACTTATTATCTTCTTTATCGTAAGGAAGATGCACTGAATATGTAATTATAAAGTCTAAAAATTTGTCGTTTCCTGTCATCATCCCATATATTTTGTCTGACTTTACTGCTTCGCTATCTTGTACACATTTTTCTATAGATAAATAATCCATAAATGACTTATAGTCGCTATAGCCAAATTGCCTGTGTAACGCCAGTCTATTATAAAAGTTTCTCCCGTTAGAATGGAACGATGTTCCAACATATCCCTTTTCATTAGCCATATTAGCTAATGCATACGGGAAAGAATTTTTTGTAAAAATACTTGCTGACGTTTCAGTTGATGGGCAATAAAAACCAGTATTAGCGGCAAATTCAGCATTAACGGTATATCCTACTCCAACATTTGGCATATAGTGATTAGCAAAATTAATACCATTTTCCATCATATATTTGACTGTTGGCATGTATTTGTCGTTTATCATCCAGCTATCTATGCTTTCCATAAGTACAAATACTACATTTTTATCTTTTAAGATACCGGTCATTTCATTTTCTTTTTTTATACTTTTACCTTCAAAGAAATCATCTACCATTTTTTCTTTTTCAGGCAAAACCTTGTTATTATTTGCAAATATCTTATATATACTCTTAAACGTATATTGATAAATACCCGCTATATTTAATGATTTGTTTGAATCTGCAAATTTATCATACACCAGTGTTGGTTTGTCCCATACTTCCCAAGCACCACCTGCTTTATCTTTATTTAATGCTATACCCATATAGGCGTTTACTCCTAAAATACCTATTATACTTAGTATTGCAGGTATAACTCTTAATATCCTGTTTTTTATTTTTCTCTCTTGCCACATTATACAAGTAAGTATAATAGAACCTATATATATTATTCCAACCAAAAACACTTTTATATCTATATACTGCCACACTGCAGAAGCATAATTTTTTGCCTCAGAAAAAAGAAATACAGTTTCTACCCATAGATACTTTGAAAACATCTTAAAACTTATAAAATTCACAAAAAACCAAAATCCAAATATAAGCGTAAATATAACGTAAATAATTCTACCTATTTTTTTAGGCAAAATGAATTTGCATATATATAGAATAAGTACTATCCAGAATAGATTAAATAAAATAGGCACAAAAACATAGCTATTATTTAACCTTATAGGATTTAAGACATATCTTAGCACTATATCTGATGTGACTAACGGTAAGATAGCAAAAATCCAAAATAGTATTGAAATGACTATATTATTCGAAAAAATACTCTCTAATACTTTTTTTATTTTTCCAGCCATTATTTTTCCCTTTCTGAATAAGATTAAATATATACTCTATCCCTATAGCTGCTAAAATTATAAAGATAAAACTTACTACAAACGAATATCTTGGTTGAGTTTCAATTATCATAAATAGCAATATAAAGCCAAACAAGATTATACATAGTAATGAATTATTCCCTTTTCTTATTAGTCCAATTATAGATAAAAGTAATATTATTAAATAAAAATACTGAAAAGGTCTTGGAATAAAACTACTTACAGCAGTATTTGCACCTACGCAAGCTGCCCAATAAGTTCCACTACAATCGCCAACTATCCATTGTTCAATAATTTTTTCTTTATAGAACAAAAATATTTCTTTAGGAGTTTTTGAGGATAATCTTTCTTTTACTTTATCAAGACACAATTCTACCAAATTATCGTCTCTTAAATGTTCTTCAACAAATTCAGCATCGTCTATATTCCAACTACCTTTATGATCAAAATTAGTACCTTTTAGTAGAAGGGTTACTGAGCCCGGTTCAGCCCCAACCCACAAAGGCCTTTGTATAATATTAAGTCCTAATAATATTCCACTTACACTTAACGTCATTATTAAATAGCCACCAATAACGCAAAGCATACTGGTATATTTGTTTTTCATAGTACATAACAATAAATATATTAAAAAAGCAATTAAAAAAACTATTCCAATTCCTCTAAATAAATTACTTAATGCTAAAAATATGCCTGATACCAAAAATGTCGTCCTTTTTTCATTCTTTTTAGCATTAAAGAAAATGATTAGAGT
>JAEEGK010007050.1_pt1 | contig 26874 bp, 11 predicted proteins | sample 8958771 | NCBI WGS metagenome assembly JAEEGK01 (sample SAMN16246547, study PRJNA631951) | gut metagenome | biome: gut microbiome; feature: rumen; material: SC-attached | host: Bos | place: Iran: Karaj | collected 2018-10 | reverse complement strand
ACGATTTCGCGTGTAAAGCTTTCAGACCAGCTTAACGGTTCAACCGATGAAGACAGAGAATTTACGATGGGTGCGGTAATCCCTATGGTAAACCTTCATTCAGACAGGGGCTACACCATTTCGTCGGGTATTCATTCCTCAACCGTGACCTTTAAGATCTCGGGTGTTAAGGGTGCGGGGGACATGTACGTTGATAGCCCGGCGACAACACCCAACTACGGTGCTGTATATCTTATTTTGTATCAGGTTGAGAACACTCCAAGCGGAGTTGTTTACAATCCTATGATCGATCCGGCTACCGATAAGATCAGACGTTTCAAGACGGAACTCACGTACGATTCGATCGCGGGGGCTCCCGGTGACGGTGAGTATACCGTTACGGTAGGAAGTAATGAGGCAACCGAATTCCAGCTGGAACCTAATTCGAGCTATGTATTCCAGATGGTATATTATGCTACAAGAGATGACTATAACAATGATTTGATCACAACAACGAATCCTGTTACGGATTATCGTCTTTACCTGCGTGATGAGAAGTACCCTGATTCTGATCCCGAAGGAGTTTATTATCCGATCAACACTACCGATACGGTTTCTGTAGCTGAGAACCTTTCGAGAGTATCGTATTCGGCCAAGGGTTATAACGACAAGAGACTGACTGTAAATGTTGAGCTTACCAATACCAGTTCAAAGGTTCAGGAAGGTGTGACAGAGTTCCGTTACGCGCTTTATGACGATCAAAACAATCTCGTACTGACTCATAAAGAGATCGAGCAGTGGATAAGAGAATCTGAGATCGGCGGATCTGTCGTGCTGAATGTCAGCCCTAAGACATTTAGGGTAGGACAGAAATCGACGGATGGTGTTGTAAAGGATGTTTATCTGAATTTCACGAGAGACGGAGACGGTGCAATCAGAAAATACAAGCTTCGCCTTATACCTGTAGCCATCTCAGATCTTGATACCTATGATTCGTTCATGGCTGGTAAGGGTTTTGGCAATGGAGCGACGGATGACTACACTACGGATACACATTTATACCATACAGATTCTTATATGGTTGCGTACAATGATTGGGTCAAGACGTATTCGCTGGGTAACGACAGAGGCTATGACGGTGTTTCAAGAGCTACTTTTGTAAGCTTCTCGGAACTTGATAATCTCAAGTCGTCATTCCCGAATATCAGAGCATATTCGGGCGAAACCAGTGTTATGTTCAGAATCGGTATGGTGGACACCGACGGTGTTGTGCACTCGGATAAGTATAAGATCAGAATTTTTGATGCCAACGGAACAGACATTACTACTACAGAGGTTAAAAATCAGCTTTACAGTTCGAGGACAACACAAAAGATTACTGTGTCAGGACTTGCAAATGATCAGACAGTTACTCTTAAGCTTTATTACGTTGAAGATCTGACCAGTAACAGAGGAATCGGAATCAACCATTACGTGGATGCGGATTTTGATAACGGATCAACTGAGGCGACTCACATACAAAATAAAGACTTCAAGATGACATCCGCGACACAGAAATCTACCGGTTCGGACGGCTTCTCGTACGGTGTTATCGATGCCGTAAGGAAAGGATCACAAACCAGTGCGTTCCTTGACTTTGTTAATCCTTCTAAGCTGAATTTGGTCACCAAGATGGATATCAATATTGCACTTGGCGGTGCCATAAAGAAGAGTATTACGGTAGATCATCCGTTCGACTCGGATTCGATCCAGGCAGGGGTGACGACTGTAGTCAACGGTGATGATACGATATTCAGGTATAACGGCATACCGGAAGGAACGTTTACCGATACGGGTACATACGTTATAGCTATAAGAATGTATATGGGAAGCGGAACAACCAAAGAGTACGTTATAGATAACTATACAATCGCTTAAAGGGGAAAGGAATCACGGGTTATGAGAAAGCTGGACAAAAAAAGCATGTTCTCGTTCTACGCTTTTGCGGTGGCAATTGTGGCAATAGGTGCAATTGTCGTTGTGATGATGACCATGGGCATGAGTAAGAAAACGGATCCGTTTGTTATCAGTGCCTCAAGTGTTGTCTATGACGCAGAGAATCGTGCGATAGAGGTAAAGGAGGAGTCCGTCATCGAAAAAAAATGGGACGGAAAGTATTACCTCAAAACTCCTGAGGGACAGGGGTACTGTCTCGGTGAACAGGTTGCTGCATATGAAAGCGACACGGGAGCGGTACGTACGTATGGCGGCGGATACGAGGTCACCAAAGATGAAGGCGTAAAGAGTTTGGAAGGAGTTACGGATATCACTGATTTCTCCACACCCAGATTCTGCAAGCTGGGTGACAGAAAGTATCTGCTTATCGGACCTGAGATCTCGACAGAGGACAAGGTTATCGATACAGCCAAATTCCTGTTTGTATACCTTGATACAGCAGGAAACGCACTCCTCTTTAACGATGACGTAAGCGTCAAGACAACAACCCCTTCCAAGATATATATCGGGGATTACGTCTTTGATGTTGCTAAAGAGGTATTAACACTCGGTGAAAGACGTGTTAATACCGCAAGCATTATGGGTACATCAAGTGCCTATAACGAATCTGACTATAAAGAGCTAGAAAAATCCGAACAGACTGATGAGCAACGTGCGCCGGTCTACGATATAACCATTCGAGGCGGTGCCGGCGGACGAGGCGGAGCCGGTGGTAACGGAGGCCAGGGCGGCATGGGCGGCTCAGGTGGTGCCGGCGGAACCGGTGGAACCGGTGGAGACGGCGGCGATGGCGGCATGGGCGGCATGGGCGGCCAAGGCGGAATCGGCGGAACCGGTGGTAACGGTGGCAACGGTGGCTCAGGTGGATCCGGCGGCTCGGGTGGAAACGGCGGCCAGGGTGGCCAGGGCGGCCAGGGTGGTAACGGCGGAACCGGAGGAACCGGTGGTACCGGTGGTACCGGCGGCTCAGGTGGAGCCGGTGGAAACGGCGGAACCGGTGGAAAAGGCGGTATGGGAGGTCTCGGCGGAAACGGCGGTGGTGTAGAAGGCACCAAGACTCTCTACAAGTACTTAAAGCTCAGAGGAGTTACTCCGTACGCCAACAGACTTTCAATTGATTACGGCGTGGATGACCCCGAGCTTTCGTACGGACAGATCTATCTCGGTGTAATACCGGCCAAAGAGAACGGTGAACCCGATGATGATGAGATTTCAGGGTATGAATACTACGTATTCCCGGCCGACAGGGCACTCGTTAATGCAATTTCATATTACGGTGGAATTAAGGGAGATTCTGCAGTTGAGATCACTCCCGGCGGAATGTATGTAGTAAAGCTTGGTTTCCTCGATTACAACAAGATCGAAGAAACTCAGGAAATAGTGTGGGATCAGTATATAGTTGTTCGTACTCCTCAGCTTTACACCAAGATCAATCTGGACAGCATCACTCCTGTCGGAGCTACAACAGCTGGTGCAATTACAGTGAATTTCACTGTTAGCCTTGATTCGTTGATCGATGAGGCATATGTCGAGGTTATCGGTAACGGCGGAAAGGGAACATCTCCGATCCCCGTCACCGCTGCTAATCCTGCTCCTGCGACTGAAGCAGCCGGAACAGCAAGATGGAAGATCGATATGAAGACGGCCACTCAGGTCGGACAGAGATTCACCTTCAACTACGGAGCCAATGAAGAACTGTTGATCAGAATAGTGGATGTTAAGTACGGTGGCAAGGCATACACACTTAAATCAGATCTTTACATAAACAAGCTTTACTAATGAGATGACATTTTAAGAAAAAATGATAGGAGAATATACTTATGGAATCAATACTTTCGTCAACAATGAGTGCTATCGGAATGATGCTCGGACTTGCTTTTCTGGGTGTAGGTATCGGGCTTGGAATCCTCGGATCCAAGGTTGCTGAAGCAGTAGGACGTAACCCCGAGACAAAGAATGACATCGTTCATTCCGTTATGATCATCGCAGTCGTAATGACAGTACTGCTTTTGGTGCTCTTTGCGCTGATCTTCCTTCTGCTTTACTTCAATCCGTACGCAATCTGATGCCTGAAACTCAGTATCGGTTTTGATTAGTATTGAAGGGATTAGGGATAATGAGCGAGATTGTTCTTGTTATCGCGCTTCTTGTGATCGCGATCGCTGTGGTCTTTATGATCATGTCGATGTACTCGAAAGAAGCCGAGAAAAACTTAAAATCAAACGTCAGCGACAGGATCATGATCTATGACGACCTGATCGAAGAGAAACAGGCGAGACTCGAGGCGGTGCAGAACCGTGTCGACAGCCTTGAGAAGAGACTCAGGGAGCTTGAGGAAAGCGAAGAACTTCGTACCGTACCCACGGGTCAGATGTTCTTCACAAGGACGACAGGTTACTGCAGCCCCGATCTTAAGAGAGACTACCGCGACATGCGTGAGCATTTCTCTTTCGACAGGCGAGGACTTGTGAAGGATTTCCTTGCTTCGTACGAAGTGCCCGACACTAAGCATGAGTATGAAGTGATCGACGACCTCTGCAACACTCTTTCCGGAGATCTCTGCTACAGGCTGCTCGCATTTGAGAGCGCTGAGCAGTACGAGGCTCTCAATGATTCTCTTGATGAGGACGGAAAAAAGCTCCTCGAGGCATACGTGCAGGAGAAGGGTGAGTTCGATACCACGGACCGCTTTGTCTACTGGCTCGCATGTCGTAAGGACAGGCTTGATCCTACGGTCGTTGTTCGTACCGCCGAAAAGGATGATGACTTCTCGGATATCTCACCTCTCGTAAAGACTGTCTACGATCAGGGTCTTTGCGAAGGTATCCAGATAATCGCAGGAAGACAGCTCTATGACTTCGGCATTCACAGGTCGGAACTCGGTTGAGTATCGACCGACAGATTGGTAACAGTAAATTGTAACAGATTATAAATGGGGGTAATACTTTTTATGAGCAAGCATGTTGAGGAACTCGTGGATCGTAAGTGCCGTGAGATCGTGGACAGAAAGAACATCCACGAAGTTGGCCGCGTTGCGGGTATCAAGAACTACATCATCGAGGTTGAGGGTCTTGACGGAGCCGCATACTTCGAAAAAATCGTCATCGACGGAAAGGCAGAGGGCTATGTCAGCACGATCGGACGTAACCGTATCTACGTAGCGCTCATCCGTAAGACTGAGGAGATCTACGTCGGTGATGCCGTTCACGCAACCGGTGTTGAGTTTAAGGGAGTTTTCTCACCCGATTCGATCGGACATATCGTAGATATGTTCGGTGTTGATCGTATGAACGATCAGAAGTTTGACAACACTATCGAGCTTGCCATCGAGACTCCTCCCATCCCCATCATGGACAGAGGAAACGTTAAGCGTCCCATGCAAACCGGTGTTACGGGTATCGACATGATCTACCCCGTTGGTAAGGGTCAGCGTCAGCTCATCATCGGTGATAAGCGTACGGGCAAGACTCAGCTCTGTCTCGATGCGATCGTTAACCAGAAGGGTCGCGACATGATCTGTATCTATATCGCCATCGGTAAGACAAAGAAAGAGATCAAGAACGTGTTCTATGAGCTCTTAAAGCGTGGTGCGATGGAGTACACGATCATCATCAGTGCGTTCAACGATGAGTTCCCTCCCGTTATCAAGACCACTCCTTTCATGGGTCTTGCAGTAGCAGAGAAGTACATGCTCGAGGGCAAGGACGTACTTGTTTGTATCGATGACCTTAAGCGTCATGCGGATGTTTGCCGTGAGATCGGTCTTCTTACAGGAACCGTTCCCGGACGTGACGCATATCCTTCGGATATTTTCTATACACATGCCCGTCTTCTCGAGAGAGGATGTCAGCATAAGGACGGAGGTTCGGTTACCATCCTTCCTATCTGCGAGACAAAGGGCGGCGATATCACGGACTACATTTCATCAAATATCATCTCCATCACGGACGGTCAGATCGTGCTCTCGACCAAGAACTTCGAGAAGGGTAACAAGCCCGCTATCGAGTACGGTCTTTCGGTATCCCGTCTCGGCGGTGCCGTTCAGACCAGAGAGATGAAGGCAGTAGGTGCGGTTGTAAGACGAGAGCTTCTTGCTTACCTTGAGAAGTGTGACGTCTACGAGCTTGCAAACGAGGACGAGATGAGCCCTGAGCTCTTAAAGAGCATGCGTAACGGCAAGGCTATCCGTAACAAGCTTCGTCAGTACAAGTTCTCACCCATCCCGCCCGAAGAAATGCAGCACATGTTTGACGGACTTGTTGATCTCGGATAATAGGGGGTTTTTATGAGGATTAAACCGATAGTGAAGGTCATGAACTTCCACGCCCTCATCCGTGTCGATAAGGCACGAAAGAAAGCCGAGAAGTACCTCAAGCTCGAGAGAGAAGCATCGGATATCATCGACCTGATCGCTAACAATCGAAACTTCCAGCTTGACAAAAAGCTGTGGAGCATAGACGAAACAAAACCGCCGCTCAATATCTACATCGGAAGCGATTTCGGATTCTGCGGCAACATCAATTTTACGGTCAATCAGTACGTCGAACAGGATTCGGATGCTGACAAGATACTGATCGGAAGAAAGCTGCGGCAGAGCGCGCAGGGAGTTGTCCTTTCACTTCCTCGTGAAGAGTTCTACTCAAGCTATGAAAAGATCCATGAACTCCTTGTGGGAACCATCATGGGCAAGGAACATTCGCAGATCAACCTGATCTACAACCACTTCTACAACACGTCGAGGATCGAGATCACGAAGAAGAAGATCTTCCCCTTCGACATAGAAGTAGGAACAAAGGTCTACACGGAAGACTTCTTCGTGGAAGGTGATGCGAACCGCATCCTTTACAACTTACTTACAAGCTACGTCAACTACGAGGTAAAGATCGCCGAGGTTAACAGTTACGCTTCGGAGAACATCTATCGCCAGAACTCCACTTCGGAGTCGCTCAAGAAGATCGAAGAGATCGAGGCAGAACAGCTTGTACAGATCCGTAAGGAGAGGGTTGCGAAAGAGTTTGAGAAGGTTATTGATAACTTCACCAAAAAGATGGCAAAGAAATCCGCTAATTAGTTTAGGATAGATGAGGAGGACACTACAAAATGAGTCTTGGAAGAATAATCGCAGTTTCTTCGATGAGAGTTGAGATTCTGCTGAGTGATACGGATGTTAGGGTTAAGGATATAGTAGAGACCGTGAACAGTGAGCACAAGAACCGCTTCGAGATCGCGCAGATCGCCGGTAACCTTGCGATCGCCGTTCCTTTCGACAGCGTTATCGGACTTACAAGAGGTGTTGAGGTTGAGCGTGTAGACGGCGGCCTCAGAACCGAGTACTCCGATGAGATCCTCGGCAAGGTTTTCGATTCCTACGGACGTCTGATCGACGGCAACGTGATCGAGAACCCTCATACAAAGAATGTTTATGAAAGAAATATGTCTCTTAAGGAGATCAATACCGACGGACAGATCCTCTGGACCGGAATCAAGGTTCTTGATTTCTTCGCACCCATGCAGAAGGGCTTCAAGATGGGCCTCCTCGGTGGTGCCGGTGTTGGTAAGACAGTCCTTATCAAGGAGCTTATCCACAACGTGTACAAGTTCCTTCAGAGTAACTCGGTATTTATCGGTGTCGGCGAGCGTTCCCGTGAAGGTAAGGAACTTTACGACGAAATGATCGACGGCGATCTGCTTTCGAAGATGACCATCACCTTCGGACAGATGGGTGAGAACTCGATGTCACGTTCACGTGCGGTGTTCTCGGGTCTTACACAGGCCGAGTTCCTTCGTGATGAGCTCAAGCAGGACGTGCTTCTGTTTGTAGATAACATCTACCGTTTTGTACAGGCAAGCTCCGAGATCTCTGCCGAGCTCGAGAACATGCCCATTGATAACGGTTATCCGCCCACACTTCTTTCCGATGTATCACAGATCGAGGAAAGAATCAACTCGACAGAGGACGGATCGATCACATCGTTCCAGACCGTTTTCATCCCTGCCGATGATTACAACGATGCAGCTGTTCATGCGATCACTTCTCACTTTGACGGACAGATCGTTCTTGACCGTAAGGTTGCAGAGAAAGGTATCTACCCCGCAGTTAACGTGTTCCGTACATCATCACGTATGATCGATATCGAGAAGGTCGGCGAGCGTCATTACAACCTCGTTTCCGAAGTACTCAGATACATGACACGTTACGAGGAGCTTGAGGAGATCGTTGCAGTACTCGGTATCGAGGAGCTTTCAAAAGAGGATTACAACATCTTCTACCGTTCAAGAAAGCTTCGTAACTACTTCACTCAGCCCATGTTCGTTGCTGAGCAGTTTACCAACATCCCCGGACGTTTTGTTAAGATAGAAGACGTACTTGACGATGTTGAAGCGATCCTTGCAGGAAAGTACGATACTACAGACGAGAACAGATTCCTCTACATCAGTAATCTTTACGACTACAAGAAAGACAGAGCCTGAGGTAATTTATGAAGAAACAGCTTCAGAAAAAGTACATAGAAGTGATCCTCATCAGCTTCGCAACAGGTTACGAGGTCTTTCATGATGTGCACATGGTACGACTGAGGGACAAGAAGTCTAACCTCCTGATCATGGTTGATTACATGCCCACGCTCGGTGAGATGGACGGAGAGCTTGAGATCGTAACCGATAACGACGTCAGGAAGCTGGAAGGTGTAAAGGGCTTCTACTGCATTAAGAATAATGTGTTTAAGATACTCTTAAAGGAGGACAGTGAGGTTGGCTAACAGATTTGACCTTAACAACCGCACAAGTCGCCTTAAGGTTACAGCAGCGGGTTTTGATCAGTTTGATGCGCTTGCGGTGGCGGTTGTTGTTGTAAGGTTTGTTGTATACCTGATCGCTGCTGCGTTTATACATGACTATAATGAGAAATTTGTTATCGCTGCTGCGTTCATGGAGATCGTTTGCATGGCTTTCATGCTGATCCAGACCTTTAAACGTGACATACTTGCGAGTATCGGATTGAGGCTCTTGGGTCAGGTTATGCTCGCGGGAGCGGCAATCGGTGTTATATATGTCAACGGAATTATTTCAACCTACTTAAAGGATGTCCAGAAGAGAGAAAGTGTTATCGTTCTGCTGGTGATCTTTAATATTCTTTTTGTGGTCGTTGAGGCGGCTGTTGCACTGATGTCACTTGATGTTTTCCTCGCGGCATCAACATCTAAGCACAGAAGGAGCAGATCCGGAGAGTTTAAGACCAGAATAAAGCCTATAACAGCTCTTATCGGAACAGGATTATGTTTTTTACTGCTTGCTCTTCCGGCTGTTTTTGCCGGGAGTCTTGTGTCGGGACTCGACAATGTTAAGATTGAATCCAAGGTATATCAAGTTGCGCAGTCGGAGTATGTATATTATAAGTATCCGGCTACTGCGCGAAAGAGAAACAGCAAGAGTGTGCTGATATACGATGATGATTCCGAGATCGCTCTTTCGGATTCACCGCTTTATTTCGGAGGTGATGGGAAGACTGAGAAGATAATGCTGTCCAAAGCGTATGCGATCGTGGAACCTTCGATATCTTCAACCAAGAAGGTCGATACTCTCAGTATGATCGAGGAGGTCAGAGAAGGAACATATGCCGTAACAAGTGAAGAAAGAGAGCGTGAAGCCACGAACTTCTTCCTTTATGATGGAGGCGACTCCTATGTTTTCTTTGACGAACTTACAATGCATGTCGGAGACAATGAGCTGACTGTTTCACCTTACTCTTTTGTTACGGCAAAGTATAATGGTTCGATAACTATCTTTGACCCGAGGAATTCATCTATCCTGACTTACAGTCTGATAGGGAAGGATGCAAGTGTTAACCTTAAGGATGGCACTGTGCTCGATGTGGTCACTGATCTGTTGGTTAAAACCGATGGTTCGGAGAAGATGCTTGTTTTACAGCCTTCCGGCCTCGATGAGTTTGTTGGTTAATCATGAAATCTGGTAATACGAAACAAAGTACAAAGACTGTTAGCTCGAAGAAAGCTTTCATGCTGATATTACCGCTTGTGGTGGTCTTGGCGGTGCTGATCTGTCTGGCACTTGCTTCCTTGGGAGGAAGCAGAGAAGTTGTGCTGAAGGACTACGGATTTGCGTTTGTGAATACCGGAAGGCTGATGGGGATCATGAGAGTTCCCGGTGCACAGACAGATGTAGCCGAAATGATCAGTGTGCTTAACCCTGACGGCAAGATCGTTATAGAGGACGGAGTCCCGAGTTTTAACGACGAAAAGCTTTCGTCTGAGATACCGGCTTTCTTCAATGACAACAGTTATTTATATATTCCGTGGGATGAGGCGGTTTTCCTCAGTACAGACCTTAAGCTGAGATCGATCGAAGGAAAAACGTTCCTCATCAAAGGCATGTTCTTTGACGAACAATACACACGCAGAGAAGAAGCTAAGGAGCTGTTGCTACTCTCGTGTACAAAGAATCTGTTTGTTGCGATTGACAGCTTTTCGGTCATTTCAAACGGAGAGAGATTTGATGTAGAACCGATGGATCTGGTACTGTTTGACGGTTACAACATCAGAACCGCTACCGTAACCGATAATGTTGCAGAGCGTTCATCACACGGTATTGCAAAGGATTCGCTTGTTATAATCGGTGATAACACTTACCTTATGGAAGACTTTTTGGGATCCCTCGGACTTACCGTTGAACGGGACAGCACTTCGGGAGGTCTTGAAAAGATAGAAGTCCCTCAGGAGGGAGAAAACACTGATGATCCGGATGCCGAAAGCACAGAGAACGTCAGCACAGCCAAGGTTCCCAAACCGATACAGGATTCAATGGTGAAGATTCCGGAGGAGACTTTCCAGTATTGCCTGGGCTACCGCTATGATTACCCTAAAGATTTTGAGATCTTTTCAAGTGGCGGAGTGTGGCATCAGAAGCGAGATGAATTTACTTCAGAGATGGAGACTGCTCCGCTGTTTGCCGAGGAGCGGGTTTATTTCCCTGATGACTACATCGTAGTGGACATGGGAGCCAAGAGACAGCAGCTATTACCCGCTATCTCTAAGATAAGCAGAAGTCTCGACGACGAAAAAAAGACGATTGTTTCTTCTCTTTCGGGAGATAAAGAGAAGAAGCTTCCGAGATCGGTGATCTATAACGCAGAGAATTATTTCTTTACGGATGAAGTTACTATTTCATGGAAGGATTCGTCGTATACGCTTGCCCCGTTTTCGTATGTAAGCTACGACGGACAGGAAATCCTTGAGTTTTATGATGCGGCTGAGGATACGTTTAAAACATTCATTCTTCAGGTTGATTCGATCAAGGTCTTGTTTGATGACGGAAGTGGCATAGATGTAGTAAAACGAAACATAATTTTTGACGAACAGACAGAAATGTTGATGTTGAAGAAAGTATCGTCATTCGGATCGATATTTGATGATTGATCATCAGACAGATCGATCACTAAGCATTTAACGGAGGATTACAGGATGAAGAAACGCGGCATGGGTCTTTTTATCGCCATGGGCGGAATCGCTCTTGTACTTATCATTGCCTCGATCTTTTTGATCGTATCGGGCAGCTATACGGCACGTTTGGTGCTTGTTAATGATGGCTTCTTTGTCGGAGACATGGTTCATGACAGTCTTTACGCAAACGACGAGAATGCTGTCATTACGTCCATTCCTGCCATAAGTGCAAGTCAGTCGGATATTCTCTATGAGAAATCGGGGAAATATTATGTGGGCGATGACTATACTCCTGTATCCCTTAATTTCCCTTATGTTATCAATAACGCATCGGCAGTCATGTTTACGAGCAGCGTTGACAAGCTCCTTACAGGAACATTCGAATATGTCGATTCATACGAGAACCTTTATATGAGTGGTGGCGTAACGTTCAACTCCGATATGGAGAGAGCGTACAGAGAAGACTTTATCCTTGTCGATACAGGCAACGGAGTCTACATGAATGCCAACAAGCTCAGCGTTGCCGGAGCGCTTACAACAGCCGGAGAGATCCCTGCCAATTCATTTATCCGATTCATGGAAGACAGGATCGACTATTATTACTACGAGGATGACGCGCTTGTTTATTCAAGCATAGCGCCTGTTTCGCGTACCGCATCTATCCAAATCAGTGATTACAGCTACACATATATCGAGTTTCTTGAAAAACTCGGTCTTTACAGTGAACGTAAAGTGAGAGAAAAGGTTTCGCCCACTCCTACCGAAGCACCTGAACTTGAAGGCCCCGAGGAAGAAGCCGAGCCGACAAGAAAGGTTATCGTTGTGAACGATTCGACTTCCGGAAACGGAGAGGGAATCGGCGAAGTAGTTGATGACGGAAATAACAATTCTTCATCAGGAAATGGAAGTGGAACGGCAGCAGAGGCTACAGATCCGCTTACAGGTGATGGAGATGAAAGGGATGAAGATGATGACAGGGAGTCAATAACGCCTGATCCTTCTGATCGTCCCACCAGGGCTCCTAAGCCTACGCGTGAACCTTCAATTCCCGAGCCTGCTGAAGATCCGCTTCCCGCTGAGGATATGGGACCTCGTGTTACTCCCACTCCCAGACCTACAGCGACACCTCTTCCTACGCCTACCCTTGTTCCGGTTATAGAACAGACGGCTTCGGGTGGAGATCCTATGGTTCCGGAAGCGGCAGCACCTGCAGCTCCCGCTGCTCCTGTTGCGGCAAAGGATCCGCCTGTTCGTGTGCCTAAGGGACCCAAGGACACCACAAAACGTCCTGTATACTTTGATGAGTGGAAGAAACCTGTTGTACATCTCGGAGATGTGACTGCGGGTGTATTCACGATATTCCTTGATAACTTTAATATTGAGAATGCAAAGTTCTTATACCAGCGTTATGGTGTACAGATCTACGTTAAAGAAGGAACCGACGGAGACGGTGAGCTTGTGTACACCAAGTCGGTTACAGGAAGTGGACCTTTACGTCTGGCACAGCCTTTCAAACCTGAAACAAAGTACACTATCAAAGTCGTACTAAATTACATCAATGCCTACGGTGAGACCGTGGCCGAGGATATAGTAGATTATGGAGATATCGTTGTCGAAACTTTGAGCCGTGATAATCTTGATAAGCTTGATGTGGTTTACGAAAAAGACAAGAAGGCATCGAACTCTTTCAAACTGAAGAATTTTGGTATTGGTATCGCAAATAAAAACCCCAATAATCGCTTTATCGAGTCGGTTCAGTACCTTGCCCGTTTTGAGTTCACGGCAACAAATGCCAGCGACCCTAACGATGTACGTGTTGTCAGACTTTCTTCAAGTGAATTGAGCAGGCTCAGGAAAGGGGAGCTCTTCAACTATGAGAGCTCAAGGGTATTCCGCTCTAATTCTACATACAATTTTGTAATCCGCGCTTATGACACTAAGGGTGGAGTGCTTAAGTTTGAAAATGGAACAAGTGCAGGCGCCGATGAGATCACCGGGGTCTTCAAGACATGTACGGAAGCTCCAAGCGCAGTATTCCGTGTTCAGAGCAACAAGATTTATGACTATTCGGTTGCTATACGTATGAGTAACAGCGGAAATGCCGCAATGAAAAGGATCAAATACAGGATTCTCGACGTTAACGGTGAAGAAGTTGCTACATCCGTGAAGTATATCACGACAGCGTCAGGTGGCCCCATCACTTACTCTAGTGTAGAGGGACCTGTAACTGAGCATTATTTCTCGGACGAACAGGTGGCCGGAATTTATGATGCATCGGAAGGAGCTTCGGGTGTTGATCCCAACAGAGTAGTTGAGATCGCTACAAGCTTTACTGATCTTTCCGATCAGTGTGTCTATGTGCTTCAGGTATTATGTGACTATGACATTTATGACTACGATGAAGCCGATTATCCCAATGGCGTGCCCGACGATGAGAAGTGGCACGAAGAAGAAGTGATCGGAGAAACGAGATTCACAACCGCTGCTATTTCGTCGCTCGGTAACCTTTTCCTTGAGAACGAGATCCCTGAGATCGAAGGCAACCTTGCCGAGGGTCAGCTGTACATGAATCTTCGCCTCGGCGGCAGGACCAATGAGCTGTTGATCGATCTCCTTGATGATGTCACAGTCGGTTTTTACAAGAATGAGAAGGATGAAGACGGTAAAGAAACAGGTCGTTACGTCCTTGATGAAAATGCTAAGATTTCCTATGTGATCTGTGATGCTGACGATGACACGAATTACACGAGCATCGAATCACTTCTTTCTGCCACAAGACCGAACGATTTGGAAAAGTGGGAGGCAGAAGCACAGGCAGCAGGTGAACTCGCATACGAGGGGGTAATGAACACCCGTTACACGATAAATTTAAATAATACAAGGGAAAAATATCGTTTTACCGAATATGACGAGAACGGAGAAGAAATTCAGTACTCGCTTGATGATTACTATAATGCGGCAAGAGATGCACAGGAACTTCTCAATTCGGGAGATTATGCTACCGATGGTGATGATTACAAGGAATTGATGAAGATTGTCGATCGTTATACCGAGGCAGAGTCGACAATAGAGACAGAGGCTATTGGTCTCACCAGGCAAGAGGCTGAACAGGCACGTAAAGAAGCAATTATTTCTTCGAGATTGTCGCATGATATACAGGATCCTGCGGACTTTTATAAAGAAGGACAGTTTACTTTCGGAAGTGCTCATGTGAAATATACGGACGATTCCGGAATACTTCAGACCAAGTACCCCGATGATGAATTAGGACAGCTCAAAGAGCCTTATTCGTCTGCTGTTTCAGGTTCGGCGGTTTCCTTCAAGTATCAGAAAGAGCTTCGTATTGTTGTCACCGGTCTTGAAACCAATACTTCGTACGAAGTGCGTGCCGAATCCAAGGCCACAGTCGGAACAAGCGGAAAAGAGAGCCCTGTTCGTACATCCTTGTCACGTACATCCTTTAAGACATACCGCAAGACAGCTACTGTCAAGATGGATGCTTACTATGCTGCGTCTGATTTCATCACGCTTTTCGGCGTGAGCATTGACGATCCTGATGAAGCTATCAGTGATTATCCCGTAACATTGACAATACTGAACCGTATGGGTTCAGTTATGGGAACAAGAGTCTTCAACAGCCCCAATGACCGTTTCGAAGAGATACGAGTCAATGGTCTCGCCCGCGAGGAAGAATATACGATTCAGTTCATAGCAAAGGGCTACAACAGGGGTTGGACGAGAGCTTCAAGTGAGGTAAATAAGGAGCTTTATGTCAACGATCTTAAAGAGACGTTGAAACTTGTTACACATGAATCGATTACAGCCGATATCTCGCTGATAAGCATTAACGAAGCATATGACCTTGCACCTGAAGTCAGGGTTTATGTTGGAAACAGTGATAAGCAGAAGGGAGATATTACAGGTAAATTCTCCAACCAGACTACCGGAACCTGTACCAATTGGCTGTCAAAGGGAACTCTAAGTGTTGACGGCAGATACTACGTGGCCGGAGCGGCCCAAAAAATCGGCAATACCGCTGTATACTTACAGCAGGCGGTTTATGCTATCCATGCCAAACTCGGAGATGAGAGCTACAATATTATTGAGCCCGGTGTTTACCCTACCCGAAACAGATACACTCATTATCAGCTTTTTGAAGATGAGGCGTGTACAAAACCCCTTTCGGATGCCAATGACCCCAATGCATCTGTAAGGATCAATGCTTATGATGCAAGTACGAACTATGGTCTGTCGCGTAACTATTGGACCAGCAATTATATAAGACTTAATAAGTACCTTACGGGCGAAGTAACGGTTTATCTTAAAGCTACTCCTTTGAACCTTGATAATCCGCTCGGAGGAAAGAGTACATCGAACAGCGGTGTTTACATGTTCTCGGGTCTTTCGTTCCACAAGTTCGGAGATAAGGCATAGACAGCCAACATTATCGCCATACTAAAAGATGAGTATGGTCAGCTCGGTTCGGCCGGTGTGTCCAAGTATTATGTTAAGGTCTACGAAAAAGAAGGTGAAGAAGTAGAGTCGGATGCCGGCTATGCTCTTATCAGTGAGCGTGTTCATGAGTGGAGAGAACTCAAAGAAGACGAACCCAGAGAGCATGAGGGTGACAACTGTATCCTTTCGATGTACGAGTACGACAAGTACGCTGTTGACGGGAAGGGCATGTCGCAAGGCGAGAAGACTTTTGTCGGCGGAGCTAAGCAGATAGATACCAACTTCGGTATAAGAGTGGCATACGGTAAATACTACAGGCTCGAGTTATGGATCAAGATCAACAACTACAGTATCCGCGTCGGTACGGCGGTATTTACTTCCGACCGAATCATTCACTCCATTAACAGTGTGGATGATCTGTATGATGCATACTGTCACCCTTCGGACAGCTATATCGTAACAACCGATCTTGCCGTTAACAGGTCTAATATCTTTGTTACAAAGCAGTTTGACGGTGTCATCGATTTCAACGGACACAAGCTTGTACATACCGTAAATGAATACCTTATTTATAATCTCGGTGCATACGGTGAGATCAAGAATCTTGTCTATGAGAAGGGTGTCGGAGATCCGAATGTCTACGATAACCTTAAGAATGTCCGTGGTATCACATACCTGAATTATGGACGTATCGATAATGTCATCGTTAACTATAAGAACAGGATACAACCTGTAAAAGAACCGGATGAAAACGGAATCATGCAGTGGACGGGCAGAGACTGGCATTCCGGTACCGGATACCTGAATTTCAGAGAATCCCAATATATACAGGGATTGCTCGCTACCAATAACTACCCTACCGCTGTTGTTGAAAACTTCTGTATCAACGTTGAACAGGATATCCATTTCTACGCAGCAGACGGAGTCGGTCTTGCCGTGTACAACAACTACGGTATGGTTCGAAACGGTTATTCGTGTACGACTACCGGAGCAAAGATCCATCAGATGGCTCTTCTTGAAGAATTTGAGAAGATCATCGAATTAAAGACAAATGCCAAAACTCAATACACCAACTCATACTATACCGGTGGACTCGTACGTCGAAATATCAACGGAATCATCGAGGGAACATACGGTCTTGTTGACATGGAATTACGTAATAACGATAACAATTCCATATACAAGAAGGGTGCGGTAATCTGCGGTCTTAATGAGGGATACGTTCGCAACAGTTTCTCGGCTGCTAAGGTATTTACAATGAAAGAGAATGATGCGAATGTAACCGGACCTCATTATATCGTTCAGGAAGGCAGATCACCTGCAAATCTTAACTTCGTCGAAGGTAACAATGTTTACGGACATTCCGAAAACATCTACCATTACGGCATGGGGCTTGATTATGGCATATGTATGGATTACCAGAAATATGCTTATGATTCGCGAGAGATAAAGAAAGAGCTCCTTTATGACGTAAACTGGTATTCGTCACTTTTCGACAGCGAGGATATTTCAAAGCCTTACCAATGGGACTACGATTACATTCAGAGAAATTGTTATCCTCATGTAAAGATGGATGAGTGCATGCCCACACAGCCTGACATAGCGCTTCCCGCGATCACGCAGCTTGGAACCGATATCATTCCTCTTGCGGTTCGTGTAAATGAAAAGGATGATGTAGAGGCGTATATTACGGTTACCTTCTATAATCCCAATGCGCTTGTTATCAATGGCGTTCAGCTTGATTATATCAACGGGCGTGTCATTGAGCAGTGGGAGGAAGGCAGATTCTACTATGCAAAGGTACGTCTCCAGAATCCTAGCAGATACCTGAGCAAGTACAACATCATTGGTGCCAGCTATTCGGTACGAGGAGTGTCGCAGGTTTATGAAAAGACCTTCAGGAATGATAGTGAGCGACTTCCTGTATTCATAGAGTTTTACAAACCGGTCAAGACGGTTGCCGACTTTATGGATATATCCAAGGATTTAGAGCAGAATTATATGCTTGCGAACGATATCAATTTCTTCGGTTACAAAGCAGATGATTTTGCAGTCGGACGAAGAGACGCAAACGGAGTACTCCAGGCTGATTACAATAGTGATAACAACTCTTATTGCTTCACCGGAAAATTTGACGGCAGGAATCATACCATCCGTAATATCGATGTCGGAAACGCCGGATTTGTATTCGGAAAGGTAGCTTCTTCGATCAAGAATCTTGTTGTTGAAAATATCCATACGATGGATCAGACCGTCTATGGAGCTACACTCTCAACAGCCAAGTATATGGGTCTTGTGGCAACCTTCCGACAGGGAGCGTCGCTTGATAACGTCCATATATATGGAGCGAAATTCGAAAACATCACACAGTACTGCGGTGTTCTCCTCGCGAGAAACTTCTTTGAGAACGAGATAACCAACTGTACGGTTCATGATGTTTACCTGTCAACCGGTATGCCTGTAGACAACTCAACGGCAGCTTCTGTCGGATGTCTTGTCGGACATAATGACCTTGGTTTAATCATTAAGAACTGTTATGTGGATACATTTGAGATTCATGCCGACCAGGCCGGTGATGTATACGGAATCGGTGGTGCGGTAGGTTATACAGTCAACGGTATCGAGCTTCAGAATGTTTACGCGATCAGAGGCTCGATCAACACCAACTACTCTAACGTCGGTGGTCTCATCGGATCGGTTCAGAGTATGAATGACGTATCTACGTCGAGTAAGAGTAACTACTACACAGAAGAATACTTCATCAAGAATTACTATACAGATGTAGTGATCTACACCATGGCTAACAATGTCGGCGGTGTTATCGGATACACATCCAAGCTCTCCGGTTGGGATAATAATTACGGTGTTGTATTCGGAAGGATCGTACCCAAGAGTAAGTCGATCGATACGGCAACACTCGGTCCTGTTGTAGGTTATTATACAGGCTCAACCAAGCCCAACAAGGACGGATTGAGACTTGGTAAGAATCAGTTTGTATACGAGGAATACGAGATTGACGGAACCAAGTTTGTTTCGCAAGCAGGCGAAGAAACTGAAACCTCAAGACTCGCATATTTCAAGACGATCTCATACAGCGAGCTCACCACATCAAAGAGCATCAACGGATCGTTGACATACGGCTGGGATGATGCACTTTTGAGACCGAGACTTGCTTGGAAGGATCATTACGAGATCGATGAGACAAAGCTTCAGGCAGGAACTCTTCCTAAGTTGTATTACAGCTATCCTGACGAGAACGGTGAACCGATGCTTCTGCCCGGTCAGAAGGATTTCTCGCTGTTACCGAGTGAGCTTGAGATTGAGTCGGTTGAAGTAACGGATTACAACGGAAACAACTCCACATCCATTCCGTTGGTAACTGTTAAGCTTGCACATGACACTTCGGTTTATGTGACCAATCTTACATTTGAAGGAACCGAGTGGTATCAGGAAAGCACGAACCTGACCATTACACGTGGTACTCCCGATGCTGACGGCAATATGATCACCACAATTTCAGGAAAACTGAAACTGAAGGGTGATGATAACACGGTTTTCGCTGTCGATAAGTACTTTATCAAGTCGGTACTTTATCAGAAATCGACGGTGGCTACCATGAGCGCGATAGAGGCTATCGAAGCGGTAACTAATCAGGGAGCTCCTTCTTCGTACGTTGCCGATAAGGAGAAGATTGTCTATTATGCGCTTAACAAAATCGCTCAGGGTTGGATTACAATCCGTAACGCTCAGGAATGGAACACATTAATGAGCTATACGCCCAATAATTCCGGTCAGGGAGGTTATGGTCAGAAAGGTTTTAACATCTACCTTATGGGTGACCTTGAATTCAACGGAACGATCAACTCTCCTGCCAAAAACGTTATAGTAAATAACATTATAGGGCGAAAAGGCGGAATGGTGCCTTTGGAGGATGCTAACGGTAATTACAACGCGGATCTTCATACGGTAAAGATAACTGGTATAAATATTTATGAGGATGATGAATCCGGAAATGTATCAAGCTTCATCAATCAGGTCCTCGGAGATATGAAGGGTATTACCTTTGAGAATTGTTCTGTGTCACAGACATATGAACGAGGTGTAAATCAGAAAAAGTCTTCAAACAAGACTTCGTTGATCGGCATCGTAAACGGTAAGATAGATCACGTTACGATGAATAATATAGATATTACGGCGTTCAGATCCGCAAACATGGCTCCTATTGGATTTATCTACGGCCTCAGCACGAATATCAAGCTTTCTGATATTAATGTTGTTCAGCCCAGACCAGGAGGAACCACAGCATACGCTACAGGCTTCTCAAACAGAGGCGGATATGTTGCGTTCATGGGTAAGTTCGCCGGAATAAACGGCCTGAATGGTGACAGAATTTACGTTGACGCTACGGGAAGCTACATTGGAGGTATCGCCGGAACGCAACTTGGATCAACATACGTGTGGGATATTAACGTCACGGATGTAGTGGCTTATTCAAGACAGAATGACAACTCATACGTTGGCGGAATTATCGGAAGTGCTAAGGATCGTGGTATAAAACAACGAGCCGGAAAACTTCACGTCAATAATGTATTCGTCAAGGGCGGCTACTATATTGGAGGTATAGCCGGAAGGTTGTTCCTCGGAGGTTGGGACGCAGATGGTTATCGAAGAGTCACCGGAGACGGAATAAAGACTCTTCCCAGCTATAATGATCAGGACTACGGAACTGAGACTACCGATTCCGTTCGTTCGTGGGTAAAAAGAGGACTTGTTCTTTCTTATGCATATAACGATGCGGGTGGAGCTATCGGTATCGGAGGAGCATGGAAAACAACGGTTGAAGACAGTGTGGTATTAGGTGGAAAGTATACAGGCGGTATTATCGGACGATATGCGGCTGTTGATTGTGATTCACGTAATGTCTATGTATCACGCTGGCATGAAAAAGTTGGTGGTGAGTCACTTACCACTTATCAGGACACATGGCCTTCAATGTTCTACAGGCCCGGAGACGATTATAAGTCTTACTATGACGCAGCAGTAACCAACAGTAGTTACAAGAACGGAAAGACTCTGATCGACAACCACTTTACTACGGGAACTACGGTTGAAAAACATAATGCCGAACAGGACCTTGGACAAGGTAAGTATTTTGATTGGAAGAGAAATGTTATAAACCACGTTACCGGAGATTCAGAGACGTTCTGGAATGAAGCAACATGGGGAATGACAGCATACTCCAATAATTTCGGAGTCGACGAAAGAAGCAACGGAAGGGCCGGAAAAGTATTCATGAAACTGGCCAACAGACTTCCTAATGACCTTTCAACGCAAAGTTCAAAGATTAAAGAGATTCAATCCGCACGTATGCTTTCGTTCGCATTTAATGAAGCTACATACAGACCGACTTCCGGAACCAGGTACGATTACATCGGTGGAATAGTCGGATACGGAACATCGTTTAAGTCTGTTGCGGTTATAGACAGTATGGTCTATGCACCCAGATCACAGTATGTAGGCGGTGTGGCCGGAGGGGCATCCGCATATGACGGCAATTATACCGCCATGGGTGGCAACAGCAGTGTTGTTGTAAGCAATACCTATGTCTGTGGTGGCGATTATGTCGGCGGTGTATTTGGCGATTGCTACCGGTACAATACAAATTATGTAACTGTAGACGGAAATACCACGGTTGAAGGCAGAGAGTTCTCTGCCACCAGCACAAAAGGAAAATATGTCGGCGGAATCGGCGGACAAGTTCGAATGACGTCTTCTGTTGCATCCGAGCATCCTCAGCTGAAGTACCTGTTAAGTGGGGCTACGGTAATCGGAAAGGGATATGTCGGAGGAATAGTCGGATACAGCAGTGCAGGTTTCTATACCGATGAATCTGATGTCGGTTGGGTTATGTTGGGTAACGTTATCCTTAATGGAACTTCGGAAAACGATCTTGACACTAAATATGCTAACATGATCCTGAATCGTGTTTCCACAGATCCTTTGTTCGTTAAGAGTGCATTGGTCGGTGAGGACTCGACGTGCAAGGTAATAACCAAACCGGTTAATACCACTACCAATACCTTGGATCCCGGTGCAGTTGTTCAGAAATCTCAGGGAGCGACTGAGTATATCAATACCAAGTTGGAAACTGCCCAGCGGAGTCGTGTTAATAAGGTAACTGAGAGACAACTTGAGCAAAAGAGTACATACACGGCAATTGGTTGGCCCGATTATGAAGGAATTTCTTCATCGAACTATACTACTAAGAGATATAAGTATTCATTCCTGTCAGACGGTTATCTGCCGACGATGACGATGAGTGCTACCATTCAGAACAATTACACGCAGGGAATTGCAGACATGTATCCCGGCAAGAACAGCGAAGGAGAGTCGAGACTCATCAAGCTTCTGATCCCCGGTGTTTCACAGGGTTCAGGTACAGGCGGTGGTACCGGCAACGGTGGTCTGATCGACCTCTCCGGCATGCCGCAGGCTACGCTTTACACCTCGGGTGTTGACACGATCTCGATCGACTTCAGTCGTATCGATCCCGCATACACATGGACGGTATCGATCGGCGGACAGGTTGTTTCGGGTGTTGTGGACAGGAAGACAGTAAGCTTCACTTACGACTTCTTATCCGATGTGACGGTGGTTGTTACCGGTGCGGAGGGCGAGACGGTTGTTGCTTCCACGGGAGCAGAGCTTGCTCACTACGTATCGGCAGCAGGCGGTTCGTACAACATCCTTACGGCCGAAGGAATCATGAGAGGTTCCGGATCGAGCACACTGCCCATGAGGTACGGCGATTACGTCAACCTCTATGATGGAAAGGCACTTGAGCAAGACGGAAGCATCATCGATCTTGAGACCGGTGTTGTGACCGACAAGGCAAGCCGCGGAACCGTAACGCTTGATGAGCGTACACCTGAGCCTTTGGCAAAGGGTGAGTTCGGTGGTTACAGGATCGAAACCTTTGCAACCTACTCGGTAACAACCGATCTGAGTACGGGAGAGAGCACCGTAAGAGACGGCTTCCTCTTCTACACAGACGGAAAGAGCCTGCAGAGTATCCGCACGAGTCAGAAGGTAAGACCTGACAGCGTGATCCTCTACAGCGACCTTGAAAACACATATTTCGCAGCGCTCGGCTCGGACAGAAAGCTTCAGGTTCTCCTTGATGAAGCATTCAGAGTTCCCGAAGGTATCAGTACCGAAGGAATCTACGAGATGAGCAGCTCGCGTGAACTGAGAGCTCCTTACTGCATCATCCGCTATGCAAACGGCGGACTCTGCGCATTCAACTTCGTAACTGGAGAGATCCTCTACGAGCAGGCTGCAAGCAGAGGCGTTGCATCGGGTGGCGGAGACGCATCGAGCGGAAGTCGTGCGGTAAGCTTCTCCAGAGCAATGGAACTTTCCGATGCTCTGAAGAGCGGTGCGGTGAATGTTGACGGTATCGTCCGCAGATCACCTGTATCCGGTGAAGAGATCACATCGACCGATGTTGTCGAAGGTCCTTACCTTGACGGCTCAGGCAATGCAACTGACGGAATCGATTCCGGAATCGGCGAGAGAGATGCCGTGAACGGTACAGGCACTGAGGTCGGAGAAGAAACTGTTGACGGAACTCCCGAAAAGAGTCCCGAAGACGTTGTCGGATCGGAAGATCGCTCGGCCGGTGGCGGCGAGGGCGAGAAGGAAGAGCTTACAACCGGCACCCAGCCCGAGGACAACGGAGCGGGCGGCACAGAAGATGTAGGCAACGGTCCTTCAGGCAAAGCACTTATCCCTGCCGAGACAGGTACACCTGACGGAACAGAGGGCGAAGTTCCTCAGACCGGCGAGGCACCTGCAGGCAATGTCGGTGGCAACACCATAAACGGAACAAATACGATCAACGGTGAAAACGGCAATACGGACGGCGAAGTCTCCGTGGCTCAGACGGGCAGTGCTAACAGCACTCTCGGATCCGAAGCAACACAGACTTCACTGACATCTGTTGATCCCGCACTTCTCGCTTCTGTTGAGTCCGAGGCATCAGCACTCATCGAAGACGGAAGCCTCTCGCTCGATACTGTTATCGAGGCACTCGGTACATCTGAGAGCGAGGCAAGGATCAAGCTCTTCGGAGCAGCAGCCAAGATCGCGGATGAGGACGGTCTCTCAGTAAGAGACGCCATTGCGGCAGCATACAAGGATATCGTTCTCAATCCTGCGGATTACATAGAGGAGCCCGTGATCGAGCATGCAACGTTCGGCCTCACAGAGAAGGAAGCGGCGCGTGCACGAGACATGGAGATCATCAAAAACTCGCTTTCGGGCAAGGGTAAGATCGATCCTTCGACACTTAATTTTGTTCCTGTATTCAATCCCGAAACGGGTGAGTACGAACTCTTTGAGATCGAAGAACTCCTGACCGGCGAGGACGAAGCAGTCAAGTCTATCGAAGAAAGACTTGCGGAAAGCGGTAAGTTCATCAACACCGCCAACAGCTTCAGATCCGGTTCCGAAGAATCAAAGGCATCACGTGATTACAGGGGATTTATCGCGGTACTTATAGCGATCGTTCTTGCGGGAGGACTTACGTGGGCCCTGATCTATAAAAAGAGAAAGGAAGGAAGCAGATGAAAAGGAGATACCTGATCCTTGCGGTGGTAACTTTGCTCATGGTAGCCGGTCTGGCCGTAGGGTATTCCTTCTTAAGCAGCAACGAAAGCATTATGCGCGTCGAGGAGGCGGGGAGAGAGTTTGAGATCCTCGATCAGACACTCGCCTCCAAGATGCAGGTGTATACCCAGGGTGTCTTAAAGAACCTTGAGGGTGCAGCCGGTGCGATAAGCTCCGGCAACGTGGGGGCAGACAAGGAGAGCCTTAAGGCGGCGCTCGCGCAGCTCATCGAAAAGGGTGGCTACGATGACATCGCCTACGTTGACGGCACAGGTAAAGCAACCGGTGCGGACGGCTCGACCTACGATGTGAACTTTGATCCTTACTACACACGAGCACTGATCGGTGACAGCACCATCACACGCTCGGGCTTTAAGAGTGAGGATGATGACGCCTATATGGCAACAGTGCCCGTTATCGGCACTTCGGGTATCGTTGGAGCCCTTAGGGCACGTCTTTCGGACAATGTTGTTGAGGGTAACCTCACCATCAGCAACTACCGTGGACGCGAAGTGATCCTTCTGCTGGACCGCAGCGGGGGTATTATAAGCGTTACAGCCGGAACGGACGTTTCGAAGCTCAGAACGGTCCTTGATATGTTCGAGAAGAACTCGGACAGTCGTGCCCAGTTTGAGTCGGTCATCCGTCAGGGCAGAGGCCTGTTTTTGAGGGTTGATGAGAATCTCACTGTTGATATCTTCGGTGACGGACCTTACTACGTGGCTTACCAGGGTGTTTCGGGAACCGGCGAGTGGGGCGTCATGATGGTCATGAACGAGGACAAGCTCTTTGAGTTCTACGGCAATGAAAATGTTGACTCGAACAGCTCCACAGCGATCATCCTGTTCATCATCGCCCTTGTGGGTGCGCTCGGACTCGGTGTCTACGGCTTCTTCGAGACGCTGTCACGTAACAGGATGTACAACCTCGCTTACTACGATGAGTTTGCGGGAACCATGAACATCAACTACTTCCGCAAGGGAGTCAATCAGACACTTACAAAGAGTAATTCCGGACAGTACGCATTCGTGCTTATGGGTATCGCGAAATACGAGTACCTGCGTGACTTCTTCGGTGAGGACGAGATCTCAAGGATCCTGAGGGATATCTCCTCGATCCTCAAGTCGAACGTCAAGCGCGACGAGTACTTCTGCCACAACTTTGGTGAAGAGTACGATCTGCTCCTTTCCTACCACAACAGGGATGAGCTTGTGGCAAGACTCAAGTTCCTCGAGAGCTCTCTCGAGACTGTCAACAAGAGCGAAGGAAGCTCCGACAAGTACGCGCTCACATTCCGGTATGGCGTTGCCTTCGGCGGAAAGGACGCACACGATTTCGATACACTCATGTCCCGTGCGAACATGGCTCACATGGAAGCAAAGGGCAAGGGCGCAGGCGCGGTAGAGTTCTACACAGAGAAGATGCAGTCCCGTATCGTGGACGAGAAAGAGATCGAGCGCGACATGTACGACGCTCTCGAGAACAAGGAATTCCTCGTATACCTGCAGCCTAAGTTCAACCTGAGCACCGGTCTTCAGGCCGGCGCCGAGGCACTCATCAGATGGATGCATCCCGTTAAGGGTCTTATGTATCCCGGACGTTTCATCGAGACGTTCGAGAAGAACGGCTTCGTAACAAGGCTCGACATGTACATGCTCGAAGAGCTTTGCCGCCGTATCAAGGTCTGGACAGGTAAGGGCTACAGACCCATGCCTCTGTCGCTTAACATCTCGCAGCAGAACCTTTTGAACCCCGAGTTCGTTAACGACGCTATCGCCATCACCGAGAAGTACGGCGTATCCCCGAACCTCATCATCTTCGAGATGTCGGAGAAGGTGGTTACGGACAACATGAGCATCCTTAACAAGATCATGGAGCAGATGAAGGATCACGGATTCGTCGTTTCGATGGATAACTTCGGTACAGGAAGTACCTCCATGAACACGCTTTACAACGTGCCCGTCGACGAGCTTAAGATCGACCGTAAGTTCCTCCTCAATGCCGAAAAGACTGACCGTGGACAGAACGTTATCCAGTCCGTTATCGAGATGGCAAAACGTCTCAAGATCGACGTTGTTTCCGAGGGTGTTGAGAACAAACAGCAGGCCATCCTCCTTCGTGAGATGGGCTGTGATATGATCCAGGGCTTCGCCTTCTCTGAGCCTCTGCCCGAGCACGAGTACGAAGAGTACGCGTACGGACCGAGAGCAAGAGACAATTCCGTATGGTAATTGTAATCGTATATACAAAAAGAAAGAAGGTCGCCGGTTTTTCTCAAACCGGCGACCTTTGCCAAAATAATAAAAGCAACCCCAAAATT
>JAEEGK010007046.1_pt1 | contig 26885 bp, 21 predicted proteins | sample 8958771 | NCBI WGS metagenome assembly JAEEGK01 (sample SAMN16246547, study PRJNA631951) | gut metagenome | biome: gut microbiome; feature: rumen; material: SC-attached | host: Bos | place: Iran: Karaj | collected 2018-10 | reverse complement strand
AGACTGAAGAACTTATTTGCTCCAGAACTGGAGAAAGAAGGACTGACAGACCTCTTCTGGCAGATAGAGATGCCACTGATGCCCGTCCTGGCCTATATGGAACGCAATGGTGTGTGCATAGATACCAAAGGACTGAAGGAAACTTCTGTGCTGTATTCTCAGGAGATGCAACGCATAGAAGAAGAAATCTACCAGCTGGCAGGCGTACACTTCAATATTGCCAGTCCTAAGCAGGTAGGTGAAATCCTCTTCGACCAGATGAAGATTACCAACAAGCCCAAGAAGACAAAGACGGGTCAGTATGCCACTACGGAAGAGATTCTAATCAGCCTGAAGAGCAAGAATCCTATTGTCGGTAAAATTCTGGAATACAGGGGATTAAAGAAACTGCTCAATACATACATTGACGCTCTTCCCCTCTTAATAAATCCAGAGACGGGACACATACATACCTCGTTCAATCAGGCTGTGACCACAACAGGACGACTCTCTTCCTCTAACCCCAACCTACAGAATATCCCTGTCAGGGACGAACAAGGAAAAGAGGTCAGAAAAGCCTTTATACCAGAAGAGGGCCAGGAGTTCTTCTGTGCCGACTATAGCCAGATTGAGTTGCGTATTATGGCTCATCTGAGTGGCGATGAGAATCTGATAGAAGCCTTCAATGCAGGACAGGATATCCATGCAGCCACAGCAGCCAAGATATTCCACAAGACCCTAGAGGAGGTCTCCAGCGATGAACGTCGTAAGGCCAAGACAGCTAACTTTGGTATCATCTATGGTATCTCAGCCTTTGGCTTGGCTGAACGTATGGATGTATCCAGAACAGAAGCTAAGGAGCTGATTGACGGATACTTCCTGACTTATCCGGGTGTGAAGGAGTATATGGACAAGAGCATTGCTATGGCTCGCGAGAAGGGTTATACAGAGACTATCTTCCGTCGTCGATGCTACTTGCCGGATATCAACTCCAATAATGCTAACGTTCGTGGTAATGCCGAGCGCAACGCCATCAATTCTCCCATCCAGGGAAGTGCTGCAGACATCATAAAGATTGCCATGATTCGCGTTTACCAGCGTATGAAAGAAGAGCAACTGCGCTCCAAGATGATTCTGCAGGTGCACGACGAACTATGCTTCACCGTTGTGCCAGAGGAGAAGGAACGTCTGGAAAAGATTGTAGTTGAAGAGATGCAGGCAGCCTGCAAGATGCGTGTGCCCCTTATAGCCGACACAGGGTGGGGTAGTAACTGGTTGGAGGCCCACTAAGGAGCCCCCTGTCAATTCCCCCAAAGGGGGAAAGAAATACAGAAAATTTGGTTATGTAAAATTAAAGCGGTAATTTTGCACCCAATTTAAGATTTGGAATAAGATGAAAGCAGGTATAGTAGGATTGCCCAACGTAGGCAAATCAACACTTTTCAACTGTCTGAGCAGTGCTAAGGCACAGGCAGCCAACTTCCCCTTTTGTACAATCGACGCCCAGTTGGGACAGGTTAGTGTGCCCGATGAGCGACTCACCAAACTGGCTGAGTTGGTTCATCCTGGTCGTATTGTCCCCGCTGTCTGCGACATTGTGGATATTGCCGGCCTTGTAAAAGGTGCCAGCAAGGGCGAAGGTCTGGGTAACCAGTTCCTGGCTAATATTCGTGAGTGCGATGCTATTATTCATGTGCTGCGTTGCTTCGATAACGGCAATATTGTACACGTTGACGGCTCTGTAGATCCTGTTCGCGACAAGGAGATTATTGATACCGAGTTGCAGCTGAAGGATTTGGAGACTGTAGAAGCCCGTATCAAGAAGGTTGAGAAAGCTGCTAGGGTAGGAGGCGACAAGCAGGCTAAGATAGAACTGCAGGTGTTGGAGGCCTACCATGAGGCTTTGCTGCAAGGCAAGAGTGCACGTACCGTAACCTTCGAGACAGAAGACGAGAATGCTGCCGCCAAGAGCCTTTTCCTGCTGACTACCAAGCCTGTGTTGTACGTTTGCAACGTAGATGATGCCAGTGCTTCAACTGGAAACAACTATACAGAAGCCGTAAAGAAAGCTATTGAGGGCGAGGATGCCGAGATGCTGATTATCAGCGCACAGACAGAAGCCGACATAGCAGAGCTTGAATCTTACGAGGAGAAGCAGATGTTCCTCGAGGACATGGGACTCTCTGAGAGCGGCTGTAATCGCCTTATAAAGGCTATCTATCACCTGCTTACCCTTCAGACATTCATCACAGCCGGAGAAATGGAGGTAAAAGCCTGGACATTCCGCAAGGGTTGGAAGGCTCCCCAGTGTGCCGGCGTTATCCATACCGACTTCGAAAAGGGCTTTATCCGTGCTGAGGTTATCAAATACGAGGACTACATCAAGTACGGTTCAGAAGCTGCTGTCCGCGAGGCAGGCAAGATGGGTGTAGAAGGTAAAGAATACGTCGTTCAGGACGGAGACATCATGCATTTTAGATTTAATGTATGACAGCATTGTATATCAATTGGAATCCTGATGTAGTAGCCTTGGATTTAGGCTTCTTCGCCATTCGCTGGTACTCACTTTGCTGGTGTATAGGCTTGCTGGGCGTCTATTGGCTCATGCATAGGCTGTACAAACAACAGGGGATTAGCGAAGAGAAGTTTGAACCTATGTTCATGTACTGCTTCCTAGGCATACTCATAGGTGCCCGATTGGGACATTGCCTTTTCTACGAACCCGGATATTTTCTCTCTCACCCTATAGAGATGGTGCTTCCCATCCGTCATCTTCCTGATGGCAGCTGGAAGTTTACCGGCTACGAGGGATTAGCCAGTCACGGAGGCACATGGGGTTTGATGCTGGCCCTTTGGCTTTATGCCCGCAATATGAAGCTCAATATCATGCATGTGCTTGATAATGTAGCTATTGTAACCCCCATCTGTGCTTGCGCTATACGTTTGGGCAATCTGATGAACTCAGAGATTATCGGTCGTCCTACTGATGTACCCTGGGCTTTCATCTTTGAGCGTGTAGATATGATTCCCCGTCACCCAGGACAACTTTATGAGGCTCTGTGCTATGCCTGCTTCTTCTTTGTAGGGTGGGTTATCTATAAGAAATATCCTCAGAAAGTGGGTACAGGATTCTTCTTTGGCCTCTGCCTCTTCCTGATTTTCACCAGTAGAATCTTCATTGAATATACCAAGGAGAATCAGGAAGCCTTCGAGAACGGTATGCTCTTCAATATGGGACAGTTGCTTAGCGTTCCCTTCGTACTGCTTGGCCTCTATTGTATGATGGGGGGTAAATGGTGCAAAAAGCTAGCGGAAAAGAAATAATCGGTTAGTTCAGGAACTTATTTCCCTTATGAATTACTACTCCCTTGGCGGTAGGCGTTGTACGTCTGCCTGAGAGGTCGTAACTGGCATCTTCCTCCTGCTCTGTCTGGGGCGACAGGATGGATGTATTGATTCCATGCTGAATATTTATCACGCCAAAAGCAGGAACATCCTCAGTAGCTTGGAAGACACCCTTTAGCGTATAGCCGGAGGTAGAAACATCCTTAGGTTCTGAAGTTTCAATCCTTACATTCTCTAATGTGATAGGGGAGGGGAGTACATCGGTAGGACGAATGCGGTAAGGCAATCCGGCCTCCATCTCACTTACTCCATAGAAACCCAGTTCATCAGGACAAAGACAGTCGGGCTGTGCAATCTCCATACCCATTACCTCTGTCCCTTTGCCGAAGATGGTTTCTATATCCGATTTGTTCAGGCTGAAGGGGAAACAGACATCCTGCCATTCGCCGTTGCTGAACGTTTTATTCAGGATTACCTTGTTGGTGTACGTCTGAGGTGAAATAACGTTGTCAGAGGCCGTTTCTGCGTATTCTACGGGCAAATCACTCACCTTCCAGGTGCGGAGCAAATCCACATAGAACTTTCCGTAGTTGGCACCAGCTGTATTATTGGCCTCTGCACCATAACCTGCCTTAACACCCACTTCCAGATTCTTGCCTTCGCCAACCTCTACATCCAACGACATCTCATTCACCCTTCCCGTAGTAGTACAAGCGGTAAGATTGGCAAAAGTTGCCACCTCACCGTCTGTCAGAACATTCTGTGGATATTTATCGGCCTTACCATAATACTGAACGCTACATTTGTCCCCTGCAGCACCATAGAGACGGGTAATGCCCAACTTGCTTTGATGCAGCCACATACGGGCATTCACCTCATAGACACCAGGTGTGAGATTCTCTGCAGGAATGGTCTGATACAACTTGAAATCATTGGGGATAACACCACTGGTACTGGCAACGTATCCTGCCCATTTCCACTCCAGATTGGTACCGTCACTCACGCCACCGTAGTTGTCCGTCCATTCAGGGTAACATTGCCAACCCAGAATAGGTCCGTTGGCTGACTCGTTCTTTATTGTCTTCGTATTCCAATCGTAGGTATTGCCTTGAGGGTCTTTCTCGAAGGTGTAGTTGATAAGGTTCTTGTCGCAGAAAGCCTCTTGCGACAAAGGTTTCTCTGTCAGCTTCTCTACACGGAAATCATCCACAATGAAGTAACCTGCTCCTGCTTTGTCCGAAGCCTGGTTGGCGCTGTTGGTACGGATACCCACCATCATATCATCACCATCCCTCAACGTGATGTAAACCACCATTCTCTGCATATTCTGTGTGGTGGTATTATTGAAGCCTCCTGCATGATTAGCGAAGGTGGTTCTGTAATCGGTGTAATTGATATTGTCGTATCCCGATGTGCCATTCCTGTAATAAGCCTCTGTGGTCCAATACTGAACGTTGCAGTTGGTGCCCTCGCCATTGTCGGCAAACAAGCAGGCCGTTCCATAATAGTCCTTCTCTATCCACATCTTACACGTAACCTTATATATGCCTGCTCCTAACTTCTCTGCAGGTATGCGTTGGTACAGCTTCAGCGGCTCATTGATGGTCTTTCCTGACTCAGGCTTGCAGACATAAGCCTTCTTGCCGTCCATATTGTTAGGATTGGTGCTAAGGCTGCGTTGCAAGGTTGTTCCTGCAGGCAGCTCACTCCATCCGTAGGGAGGCTTGGCGGTGTTGGTATAAGCTGTCTCGAAAGACGGGTTCTGCAATACACGGCTGGTGATGTCCACGGCAACGGAATTACCCTCAGCAGGCAACTCCTCAAAGCGCTCTACCTCCAAACCGTTCTCCAACTGCTTGATACACTTGGCAGGATCTACCTCCTGCACACATCCTTCGTGCTCGTCTATAGCCTGTATAGCCGCCAATGCCGTTGTCTCACCCAGTACCATATAGACGGGTTCCATACGAATACTGCCGTAAGCGATATGAGAGGCAGAAAGGCAGACGGGTACAATGACGTTGCGAGCCTCTTCCTCCTTGGGTGTAACAGCCCTGTAGGATATTCCATAAGGGCCTGCTGTCAGATGACGCTGTACATCACCCTCGTTCTTCACCATTCCGTTTACCACATAGCGACCACAGTTATGCGAATCCATTGTGTAGGCACCCCAGGCAATGGGGTCGTCAACGGCCTTTGTCTTCAGACAGTAATCCTCCGTCATCACCATACGACCCAGCATACGCCTTGCCTCACGGACATACAGCTGAGGTGTGAAGTTCTCATTGTCCTCGTATTCATCCAAGGGATAACCCCACTTCAGGAACTCTGCCTGAATACTGGCAGGAACACGCTTGTCTGTCCATAGGATATAGAGCAAGCCCTTGGTATAATCCTCGTGCAGTTTGGCAATAGAGTCACGTTGCTCGTAAGTTGCTTCAGGGTAGTCCCAACTATAGCCAATCATATCGGTAGAGAAACCACCGTTATTGTTGTTATCTGTCTTCAGGGCGTTCCAACTGTTAGGACCAGAGGAATCCTTCATGTAAGTCCATTTGATGCAGTCGCCATAACCGCTCCAATCCTTCTTCTCCATCCAACGGAAGAGCAACTCATACTTGCTGGGGTCGTAATTATCAGGCACCTTATCCGTAATAGCACGGAAGGGAGTATTCTTAGTCAGCGTCAGACGATAGTTATAGGCCTGAATATGGTTGTCGCCCTCACCTTTCTTTCCCATAGGCTCAGGCATAATGCCCCAAAGCAGACCGCTGCTGGGATCGCCAGGCACCACATAGGGGTCAACGCCATCACAGAACTGATGCTTGTTCAGGCACTGTACACCATTCTCAGGTTCTCCGTATTGCGAAGCCGGCTCTCTTCCCACCGTATATGAGATACCGGCACGAGCCATCAGGTCGCCCTCGTAGCTGCAGTCGATAAAGATTTTGGCATTGACGGTTCTGTGAGGTGTCACCTTGGGATTGGTACCGTCCTCCAATTCTATGCTTTGCACATCGTTACCCTCCTTGTGAGCGCTGACAATACGCCACTCGTACCAGATATCCTGATTGTCTTTTATGCTTGCCTCGTTCAGGAAGCCCCTGAAAGTAGCCAACGCCACCTTAGGTTCAAAGTAAAAGGTAGGGGAGGCCATTCCGTAGTGATGACCTATACGACGATAGAACTCGCGCGCGAAACCTTTTATAATACGCCTGTGACTGGTGCTGTCGCCTATATCCGTCCAACCTAGACCTCCTGCAGTCATACCACCCAGACGCTTTGTGGGCGATACCAACAGCACGCTTTTTCCTTTCAACTTAGCTGTATAGGCAGCCATAATGCCGGCTGGGGTACTGCCGTAAATGCAGATATCAACGTTTGCTTGTGTGATAGGTTCCGTCTCCTGTGCCACAGCCCCAAGAGACATTACTGCCAATGAGGAAAGCAGTAGTTTGCGGATAATGGAATGAATTTGCATAATGTGTACGTTTTTAACTCGTTTTGGCTAAATAGTTGTAGAATTTTGTGCCAAAAGTACACATTTAGTTTGAACGATGCAAATATAGTGGCAGAAAAAGTGTTATTTCAGGATAAAATAGTACACTATTCTTCCTCTTTCTCCTCTATCTGTTCTGAATTCTGTTGCTGTTGCAACTGTTTCTTGCGCTTGGGATTCTGACTGGCACCCATCTTCAACAATCGTGAAGCGGGAGTCAGTATGCTTTGACCTGATTCTGCTGTAATGGATTCCAGTTTATCAAAGCTGTCCTGCGTCTTCTGTAGCTGTTGCTTTACATTCTCGAATCTTTCTGCAAACAGCTGAACGCGATCCACAATCATATTGGCGCATTCCATAATCTTCTGCTGGTTCTCCACTTGGCGAACCTGCTTCCAGGTCATCTCCAATACACGCAGCATGGTGTAGAGATTCTGGCTGCCTGTGATGATAACCCCTCTGTCGTAGGCATCCTTCCAGAGTGTAGCATCGTTAGAGAGTGCCAACTGAAGGGCTGATTCCGAGAAGACGTACATCAGTACAAAATCCAACTTGGCGTGGCCCTCTGCAATGTACTTCGAGTAGTTCTTTCTGGCCAACTCGTTCACATGATTACGCATACTGGTCAGATGACGCTTCAGGGCATCCTGTCGCTGTGCCTCCGTCTCAGCATTATGGTAATCCTCGAAGGCTGTGAACGACATCTTAGAGTCTATTATCACATCTCTCTTGTCAGGGAAATGCAGGATGGCATCAGGGATAAGACGATGTCCGTCCTCCTCATACACCACATAGCCGTCCTTGTCTCTGATGGTTTCCTGTAGGGTGAACTGCTCACCTTCCTGAAGTCCCATACCTTCCAAGAGCTGCTTCAGTCGGAGTTCTCCAAAGTTGCCCTGTGTCTTGTTCTCTCCTGTCAAGGCTTGAGCCAGTTTATCTGCACGTTCGCCAACCTGACGACTCTGCTCTATGCTGGTCTTGATAGTAGCATCCAGTCGTTGCATCGTAGAGTTATGCTCACGGTCTGAACGCTCCACAGCCTCACGCATCTGCTGAATATGTGTCTGCAGGGGAGTAAGGATGCCTGAGAGTTGTTCCTTATTGACAGCCGACAACTGTTCAGCCCTCTCCTTCAGAATCTTCTCAGAGGTGGAATTCATCTGCTCGCGAATCAGGTTCAGTTGCTGGCGCATCTGCTCCTCTTGTTGCTGCTTCTGTTCCAGTTGCTGTTGTTTCTGCTCCTCCTGCAATTGCTTGGATACATCCATCAGATGCTGCATAGCACCCACCTTAGAGCGCATCACCATAAATACGGCAACACCTCCTAATATGATTCCGATAAATAAATAAACCAACTCCACTTTTTAAATTGAGAATTGAGGGCGCAAGCACCAATTGGGAATTGAGAATTACATTAAACCGTAAACCGTAAACAGTAAACTAACATCCCCTTAACCGCTAACCGATTTTTAAATCATTATCTATGAAAGCGATGAGGCGTTCTATGGCCTCAGCTTCAGGGATATTCTTCTCTACGCACTCTTTGTTCTTATAGAGCGAGACCTTGCCTCTGGCAGCTCCTACGTAGCCGTAATCAGCATCTGCCATCTCGCCTGGGCCATTGACGATGCAGCCCATAATGGCAATCTTCAGCGTATTGTATTGGGGATTCACCTTGGCACGTTCAGCCACGGCAGCCTTCACACGGCGGATGGTATCCTGCAGGTCGTAGAGCGTACGTCCACAACCTGGGCAGCTGATGAACTCAGGCTTGCACATCTGCACTCTGGCAGCTTGCAGGATGCTTTGGGCGACGGGAATCTCACATTCAGGCTCCTCGCTCAGAGAAACACGAATGGTATCTCCTATGCCGTCTATGAGTAACGAGCCTATACCCACAGCACTCTTCAGACGTCCGTCCTCGCCTTCTCCAGCCTCTGTAACACCCAGATGCAAGGGATAATCCATTCCCTCCTTCTCCATCTCCTGACAGAGTAGGCGAACGCTCTGCACCATGATGACTGTATTGCTGGCCTTGATGCTGACAACAACGTCAGGGAACTTCTCACGCTCGCAGATACGCAAGAACTCCATACAGCTCTCTACGATGCCCGCTGGGGTATCGCCGTAACGACTCATGATACGGTCGGACAGCGAGCCATGATTCACGCCAATACGGATGGCTGTACCGTGTTCCTTACAGATGCTAAGGAAACGACAGAAACGCTCGTCCAGACGCTTCAGCTCCTGCTGGTACTCCTCATCAGTATATTCTAGGTGCTTGAACTGACGGGCAGGATCAACGTAGTTACCTGGGTTGATACGTACCTTCTCCACGATGGTAGCAGCCACATCGGCCACATTAGGATTGAAGTGCACATCGGCACACAAAGGTGTATCTCCGTAGCCACGGGCTATGAGTCCTGCCTTTATATTGCGCAGATTCTCAGCCTCGCGTGTTCCCTGGGTAGTGAGGCGAACCAAGTCGGCACCTGCATCTATGATACGTATGCACTGCTCTACGCAGCCCTCTGTATCCATAGTGCTACAGGTAGTCATGCTCTGAACGGCCACCTTGTTCTGGCCGCCAATGCGTAACTTGCCAATCTTGACCTCGTGTGTGGGTCTTCTCATTTAGTTTACCTTATAGTTATACTTCACCATTGCCAAATCCACGTTGGCCTTTACTATCTTCTGCTTCAGGTCTTCCTTGTAAGCCTTCAGCTTGATAGAGATTGAGTCGTCGCCAAGAGCCAGCATCTCAGCTGCCAGGATGCCTGCATTCTGAGCAGCATTCACGCCAACTGTTGCTACGGGTATGCCAGGAGGCATCTGAATGATGCTCAGCATAGCGTCCAATCCATCCAGCATGCCCTTGATGGGAACACCTATGACGGGTAGGGTAGTGCTGGCAGCAATAACGCCAGGCAGAGCGGCAGCCATGCCGGCTCCTGCTATGATGACCTTGATGCCTCTCATCTCGGCATTCTTGGCAAAGTCCTCAACCTCCTGAGGCGTTCTGTGGGCAGAGAGGGCATTCATCTCGAAGGGAATCTCCATCTCGTCCAGGAACTTAGCGGCTTTCTCCATAACGGGCAGATCGCTTGTGCTACCCATGATAATACTTACAACTGCTTTCATCTTATATCATTGAACATTGAACATTGAGCATTGAACATTATTTCATTCTTCACTCTTCACTTATTTATATAAATATGATTCCAAAGAATCCACAAATCACACCTACCATTGTGCCTACCAGCACCTGTGCAAGACTATGCTGAAGAAGCACCATACGACTGGTCATAACACAGCCCGACAGCAGGATTGTGCCACACAACCACCAGATGGGGTTGAAGCCGAAGATGGTAGAGTAGGCCACCAAGCCTCCTATAACGGCACCAGAGCCAGCGGAGTGCATGCTCACCTTCCAGAACATGTTTATGATGATGCAACACGTCTGTACCAGCAGGGACACGAACAGGATAGCCGTTATGAAACGGGGCATGTGCATAGTGTCCAGCAGATACATACAGCACAGGTAGCTCAGGAAGTGAATGGCATAGGGCACAAAGCGCTTGTGACGCTCACGCAACTCCTGCAGTCGCCATCCCAGCAAACGACGGTACAGATAGGTTGTCAGCACGGGCAGCAGAACGGTAAAGAAGTACACAACGCCCAATACCATCAGTCGGAATGCCCAAGGAAACATGCTCATATACGTAAACGTGAGCAGTATGATGGTTCCTACGGTAGGGTAGTACATGGGTCGGAATATACTACTGAATCCTCTGGCTATGACTATATGTTTTCTCATTTATTCTGAGCGGTTAGCGGTTAGTGGTTAGCGTTCACTTACGCATGCGTGCAATTGGTATCTTCATTAACTCCCTATATTTGGCAATGGTGCGTCGGGCTATGTCGTAGCCCTTCTGCTTCAGCAGAGAGGCCAGCTTCTCATCGCTTAGAGGGTTCTTTTTGTCTTCTGCGTCTATCAGTTCCTGTATAGATGCCATCACCTGTCTCTGGGTTGCCATCTCTGCATCGTCCTTCTGCACGGCCTTATGGGTAAAGAAATGCTTCAGGGAATAGATGCCGAAGGGTGTCTGTACGTATTTGCTGTTGCAGACACGGCTGACGGTACTGATGTCGTAACCAGCCAGCTCCGACACATCCTCCAGTTTCATGGGCTTTAGCAACATATCATCTCCTTCCAGGAAGAAGGGCCTCTGCAGCTTTATGATGGCGTTCATAGTCCTGATCATACTCTCCCTGCGTTGGGCAAGGGCATCTATGAAGAGCTGACCACGCTCTACGTACTCGCGTGTGAACCTTATGTCCTCCTGTACAGCCTTGGTCAACTGACTATCCTTTAGCTTGGCATAGGCCTGTAGTTTCTCTGTGGCATCCGGACTTATCATCAGGGCCGACCCATTGCCGCCATTCAGCTGTACGGTGATGTGGTCGTCCTCGTCGGTATCCACTATGAAGTCGGGCGTTATCTGATGCCCCAATACTATGCTCTTCTCTCCAAGGGATGAGCCTGGACGGGGATTCAAGCGCTTTATCTCGCGTTTCAGTTCCTCTACCTGCAAGGGCGACAGCTTCAACTTTTGTTGGATGCGTTCCCAGCGCTTGTGTATGAATTCGTCAAAGTAGCGCTCCATCACCTTCGTCAGCAGGGGGCGATAGGGATTCTTCTCATCGCGCTTTATCTGCAGGAGCAGACATTCCTGTAATGTACGGGCGCCAACGCCAGCAGGGTCAAACTGTTGCAGGATGCCCAGCACATGCAGCAGCTCGCGCTCATTGGTTTCTATGCCCTGATAGATTTCCGCCTCGTCCACTATCTGATAGAGTGGCTTCCCTAGCAGGCCGCTGTCGTCCAACTCACCTATCAGGTATTCCAACAGCATACGGTCGCGCTCCGTCAGTTCGAAGTCGGCCATCTGCTCCTTCAGTTTATCATAGAAGGATAGGGTATCACCGTATTCCACACTCTCAGGCGTTGATTTGGCATAGGTGGGGCGCAGCATGTAGTCAGGGATATCATCCTCTGAGCGGTAGTCGTATTCTGCGCCGGATTCTCCGGATTCGTCAGAATTTCCAGCCTCCCCAGAAAATCCGGATTCGTCATCAACCCCTTCCCGCTTCTCCAACCAAGGATTTTCCAGACACTCGTTCTCTATGCGCTGCTGCAGAGCTTCTATGGGCATTTCGGTCAGTCGCACCAACATCACCTGCTGGGGCGAAAGCGTCTGCACCTGCACCTGCTGTTGCGCCTGTACTTGTACTTGATTTTGTGTCTGTCGGTTATCTTGTGCCATATCTAATGCGAAGGTACGACAATTTCCTAATACAGACAACGAAAGCACCCAATTTTTTATTCGAGAGAGGGATTCCCCGATTTCTATTTCTATTAATAAAAGTTAAATTCTGACAGAATGGAGAAGTTTTTATGCTTCTTTTTAGGCATTGCTTTCCCTTGCCACATAATTTTGCAGCAGAAAACAACACAAACGCGATATGAAAACAACGAACAGACGAGAGTCAATCCTCAGCAAGACGGAATACGACATTATGTCCATCATCTGGGACTTCAACCACTCCGTCTCAGCACGCGAGATTTACGACCAGCTGCCTGAGCCTAAGCCTGCCTACACCACCTTGGCTACGGAGATGCGCACGCTCTACGAGAAAGGTTTCGTGGACCACTTCAAGAAAGACGGAGAGGGCAAGACACATCATTATATGGCTAGGGTAGGGCGAGCAGAATATGTTCGCAAGGCCATGCACGATGTCAAGCGCACCTTCTTCGGAGGCAGCCTCCGCTCTATGCTCAGCTACTTCATTCGCGAAGAAGAGATTTCGGAGGAAGAATTAATTGAGTTTCTGCACGAAATGGAAGCCCCCTCCCAACCCTCCCCCGAGGAGGAGGGCCAAATATCAACTAATAAGAACACTCCCTCCTCGGGGGGAGTTGGAGGGGGGCTTATCAATTAATCACTCCCCCAAAGGGCGACTGGGGTCTTTAGAGGAGCCACTAAATGTGGCTACGGCCCCACAAAGGGGAGCGAATCCCCATTCGCGACGGAGGGGAAGGACGGAGGGGGCTTTATGTCACAACTACTAATCTACGCAATCAAGTCGGCCATACTGCTAACGTTGCTGTTTGTGCCTGGTATATTCCTGATTTTCAGGGAGAAGATGTTCCGTTTCAACAGGTTGACCCTGTTGGCTATCCTTGTGCTGAGCCTGGTATTGCCGCTCTGCAACTTCAGTCTAATCTCTATGGATACGATGCCAGCCGTTCAGACCTTAGAGAAAGGCTTGTTGGAGCTGGGCGTACCCGTTGAGATGCCTGGCCTCACCCCATACCCCTCTCCCGTGGGCGAGGGGAACCTGGAGAAGCCTTTTCCCTGGTTCTACGTCGTAAGCATTCTGTATGCCATCGGAGCAATGACCATCTTAGGTATCCGCCTGCGCGAGGTGCTCTCTATGGGTCGAATCATCCGCAGGGGAAGTATCTGGACGAAGGACGACCCCTCTGGCATACGCATCTATTGCCATGCAGAGAATGTGGCACCCTTCAGTTGGCTGCGTAGCATTGTAATCAGCGAGAAAGACTACACAGAGAGCGGACGCGAGATTATCCTGCACGAGAAGGCTCACATCCTCTACCATCACTCCCTGGACATCATCCTGCTGACCCTCGTAGAGGCCATCCAGTGGTGGAATCCCTTTGCTTACCTATTAGGCATCTATATGCGTGATGTACACGAGTACGAGGCGGACGACTATGTCCTGCGTGAGGGCATTTCCGCTCATTCCTATTCCCAATTGATAATAAAGAAGGCTGTTGGCGCCAGCACCTATACTTTTGCGAACAATTTTAATCACAGTCTAACCAAAAAAAGAATCAGTATGATGCTTAAGACAAAACCCCATCGGAGCAGACGCAGCCGCGTGCTGTACCTTCTGCCCATGATCGCACTGGCCCTCAGCGCCTTTGCCACCTCAGAGTTCAGTAAAGCCAGTTCTGTCATCGAAGACGTAGTGCAGAAACCCACCCCAGATGGCGAAAGAATTGTTATTGACTGTTACATCAATAGCAAACCCGAGATTACCAAATTTACCTATAACGGGAAAGAAATGGACCCCGTTGAAGGTGAAAAGATTTTGAAAGGTCGCTTACGCGAAGGTGAGAAAGCAACTGTTAATATCACCACCGAGATAAGTATGCCTAAAATAGAAAGGTATTTAGAATCAATCTCAAACGACGACAAGTTAATCATCAATTACAAGGTGGTTCCCAAGGAGAAGAATGTTGATGTTCATGTCGATGCAGACGGCAAAATCTACAGCAACGTGGATGGAGGCGAGATGGAGCCCATTTCGCCAGCGGACCTGATGGAAAAGTTCAGCAAACTAAAGGACAATCCCACCATTATAAACCTAAGTTCCGACAAGGAAATGGGACATATGGAGCACATCGCCAAGGAAGCCTGCCGCAAGAACAGCCTGCTGAGAATCAACTACTCTGTCGTAAACAAGGAGTAAGCACACTTAATACGCAAAGGCAGCCCCGAAGGATACCTCCGGGGTTGTTTTGTATCCCTACCCACAAGATGTTTTTGGGGGAGAAAGCAAAAAAATTTAATTATCTTTGGAAGTAAAAGAGAAAAATGCATTATCTTTGTATGTGAAAATACACAAATTAAAGACTTAAAGAGTATGAAAACTAAGATTTATCGTTTGTACGGCGCCGTCCTATCGGTTTTACTTTCTGTTTTGGGTTTCAGCAGCTGCTCGAAAGAGGAAATGAGGGAAGAGTATGGTTCCCCACATGCCGATTATATAATGCAGGGTACCGTAACCGATGAGCAAGGTAATGAAATCAACGGAATTTTGGTGTCAGCCGAAGAATACCAAGATTTTAATGATGGAAGATGTTGGTATAATCTCGCCTCAAAAAAGACAGCCTATCATGGTGAATATAATTTATACTATCAAGACTTCCCCGGAAGTAAATCTACAAAATTAATCGTTCAGGATGTGGACGGAGAGGCCAATGGAGGAGAATTTGCCAGCGACACATTAGATATCGACTACGAATCAGCCGAGCAAATTAAAAAAGGTGATGGTCATTGGTATAGTGGAACTTTTAGAATCACACAGAATATTCAGCTGAAGAAGAAATAATGAAGGCCACCCCTCTTACCCTTCGGAAGAAACTGGCCCTTGAGCTCTGGCGACAGCAGGAGATTATGCTTAGGAAGGAGCACCCCCTAAAGCAGCTCTTCTGGGAATGTACGACGCGCTGCGACCTGAAGTGCCGCCATTGTGGAAGCGACTGCAAGATGCAGCCCGAGAGCAAGGATATGCCCAAGGAGGACTTCCTGCGCGTGCTGGACAGCATAGCCCGCAGGACCGACCCGCACAAGGTCTTCGTCATCATCACAGGTGGCGAGGCGCTGATGCGCAGGGACCTGGAGGAATGCGGCCGGGCCATCTACCAGAAGGGATTCCCCTGGGGATTGGTCACCAACGCCCTGCACCTTACACCACAGCGATGGATAAGCCTCCAGCGGGCAGGCATCCACACCATGACCATCAGTCTGGACGGCTTGGAGGAAGACCACAACTGGATGCGAGGCAACGCGCAGAGCTTCCAGATGGTCAGTAAGGCCATAGACATGCTGGTGGCCAAGAAAGGGTTCGTCTTCGACATAGTAACCTGCGTGAACCGCCGCAACCATCAGAAACTGAACGACATCAAGGAGTTCCTGATCTCCAAGGGCGTAACGCGTTGGAGGCTCTTCACCGTCTTCCCCGTGGGACGTGCTGCCAACGACCCCGACATGAAGCTCACCAACGAGGAGTTCCGCGCCGTCTTTGACTTTATCAAGGAGACGCGTCAGGAGGGCAGAATACGTGTCGATTACGGCTGCGAGGGCTTCCTGGGCAATTACGAGGGCGAGGTGCGCGACCACTTCTTCTCGTGCCGTGCAGGCATTTCCGTAGGTTCCGTAATGGCCGACGGCTCCATTGCCGCCTGCGCCAGCATCCGCTCGGATTACAATCAGGGCAACATCTATCAGGACGACTTCATGGAGGTGTGGGAGAAGCGCTATGCTCCCTACAGAGACAGGGAATGGATGCGCACAGACGAGTGCAAGGCGTGCAAATACTTCCGCTATTGTCGCGGCAACGGCATGCACCTGCGCGACGGCAACGGCAAACTGCTGCTCTGCCACCTGAAGAGAATACAGCAAGCATAGCATACATTCACAAACACAACACAGCCCCGAAGGAAAAGAACCTCCGGGGCTGCTGGTTATATGTGTGAATAGGAGCCATCAGAACAGGACGGAGAACTTGGCCCAATGAGTAGTGGCACTACCGTCACTATTGACCATATAGTGCAGGTTGTAACCCAATGCCAAGTGCTTACCCAGCTCAATGCCCGCGCTGAAATCCAGGCCGAAGCAGTCCACAGTACCCCGATAACCACCACGAATGGGAATATACGTATCCACATAAAAATGCGTATAGCCAGGCGTAACCTCGGCATAAAGCCGGCAAGGCTCAAAACGGGGCGTGTACAGCCTTACACCCAATGCCCTGATGTTAATGAATCCCGCAGAACTGGGGCCATCATACCGTCCCCATCCGGACATATAGGAGGCACCTGCCAAGTTAATCCCCACATACGGATTCAGCTCACGCCTTAGCATCAGTCCCACACCCCATGCATCCCGGAAGTAGAAGTCAAACTGGCCGGTGTACTTCTTAAAGCCGTCATTTTTACGCTTGTAGGAATACCTGTCCGACCCATAAGAACTGAAGCGGTGAACCCTACCGTTCTCATAACGGATATGAAACAGGTCTGACGTCTTGGCAAAGCGAACCTCACCGCTCTGGTCACCATACTTCTGGTACTTCACCTCACCGTCTGAGACACTCAGCACAGTAACAGCCTCAGTCTTCAGGTTCCTGAACACCAGTGAATCCTGCGCCTTCAGGCAGGCAGAAGTGAGGGAGAGAACAACCAGCATCATTACATTTCTAACACAGGCCCTGCTCATGAAGGCCCTGAACTGAAGGCCCTGAAAGGCCCCGGATTTGTTTTTACTCATTGCAATATAAAAGTTAAATTTACGTTTTGCGAACACAAAGGTAGTCAGAAATCCTGAACCATGGACCTCTTCTACCGAATATTTTCAAAAAGGACATAAAAAAACAGAATGACTCCCACAAGCGGGACCCATTCTGTGTTGATAGGGTGATGGGACGTTTTCAGCTATTTTGAAAAAAAATTCACTAAATTTGTGAATTATCCAAAAAATAATGTACCTTTGCAATGCTATCAATAATATTATGAATAGAATAACTACACATCCCGGCGATGTCCTGAAGGAAGAGTTGGAGGTAAGAGGCATTTCGCAGAAAAAGTTTGCAGAAGCACTTTCCCTTCCCTATACCCAGCTAAATGAGATATTGAACGGAAAACGTCCCGTTACAACAGACTTTGCATTGATGATGGAAGCCGCGTTGGGCATTAACCCAGAGCTGCTTATAAATATGCAGACACGCTATAATATGTCTGTGGCCAGACAGAAGAAGCCCCTTCTTGAGAGGTTAATTAACATCCGAAAAATCTGCGCTGCACTCTTCTAATTTCAGCACAGTAAGGAAAAATCATTACACTACGAAACACCCCTAATTAGGCAGCAGAAACTGCTTAGTTAGGGATTTTTTCCTCCCTCACTAGGAAAATTTTTCGCCCTCGTTAGGCGGCAGATATTGGCATTAAGAGGTGCGCAAGGGGTCTTTTCACGAGGAGGGAGGGGTTGTAAAATTTCTTGACAAGAAGAGGGAGCCATTCACAGATTCACAGTTTCACAGTTTATTTTTTGAGCACCCTGCCCTAAGAACCTGCGTACCGAGTGTTAATATTTATTAATATATATTAATATATATATAATTATATAGATATAAATAAGGTATATCAATTTCTCTTCTGGGGGAGTACCCCTTTAATTTTAACTGTGAATTGTGAATACTGTGAATACGGCACTTGGCAGGGTGGGGGAAAATGTGTACCTTTGTGCTTCGATTTTTAACAAAGGTAAATAGATTGTATGAATTCTAAGATACTGAAACTGGACGCCCCGTATAACGTGATATACGCAGGGGGCCTTGTGGGACGTCATATCGCCACGCTGATGACATGGTCGGACGAGATGTTCGACAGTACTTCTTACCCCATCCTTGACCTTGGCGAGGGATTTCCCGCAGGCAAGTTGGTGATGGAGGATCTGGACGACTGCCGCGTAATCTGTCCTCCTGGCGGCACCAATATCTACTGGGTAGCCAAGATGATAGAGTATGACTTTCAGCAGGAAGAACCTGCAGGCGCAGAATATATACTGGAGAGGATGAAGCTGCTGGGGTGCAGAATAGTCTTCCCTAAGACGAAGAATGCCGATGGCGAGGAGGTGCAGGAGATGAACTTTGACGCCACGCTGGACTTTATGTGCGTCGAGGGCTTCGGAGGCGATGAGGGTGACGTCTATCGCGTGCTCGGAAACAGATGGCAGGGTTTCTACTTCCAGGCAGTGGGAACGAAGAAAGAGATCTATCAGGAACTGCATTATCAGTTGAGCATCTATCAGACATACTTCCGCGATGACCTCATCAGCATACGCTTTCAGACGGATGACTGGACGATGGATGATATTATCAACAAACTGAACGCCTCCCAAGGAATAGAGGGCTACAAGGATGAAGACAATGCCTAACGAACTGCCGCACATACCCGTAGAGTACGTTGCGGGCGTTGCCAGAAGCAAGAAGACCGACGGACAGCGCAAGCCCTACGTCGACCTTATCAGACAATGGGCCGAGCACGAGAGCATGGAGGAGGCAGGCCTGCAAGCCATCTGTACCATTACAGGCACGCAGCAGACAGATGCTGACCACATGCCCAAGGAATTCTATCAGTTGTACCGTAAGGGGGAGAAGGCTGCCGAACTGATACGTATCATACGACGCATAGATGAAGCCATACGCAGCGGCGAGGAGATGTGGACATGGGCGTATGTGATGCGTGTGATGGTGGACGAGAATATCCTGTTTCCGCAGGTAACCCCCAACCGCTTCGATGCCATCATCTGTTCTATGATTCCGGGCAAGGGGCGCGATACCGTCCGCAAGAACGGCGATTACACCATTATGTCTGACCCCGACCGCTCGTACCGCACGTGGTCTTCCTCTAAATATCTGGCACCTCAGGAAGCCTCTGACAAGGAAATCTGCCAGCAGTTGGCACAACGCTTTGCTCCTATCCTGAACCGTCCCGCCAGGGAGGGGTAATCCCCCACTTAAATTCCGAAATTCCTCCAATGGGATTCCATACTTTTCCAACCCTCTTCCAACGTTTTCCGACCTCGTTCCGAAATCGTTCCGAAGGGGGTTTTCGCTTCCTATACCTTATTTTATATTATACTTTTGCAGTACGATTTTGTTGCTGGCCAGCGGGAATCGGAGAAATGTCAAATTTAAAGAACTGAGAAATGGAAAAGAAAACAAACGCTACTGCAATGGGCATTGCCCTGAACGTGAAATCAAGTGTTAACCCCTGCACCCTGGAGGCGCTCTATGCGGCTATGGATAGCCCTCAGACGGCTCAAATCTGCGCTGAGATAGAGGATGCCCTGGAGCAGGTAAGACGCGGCGAGATGAGCCGCGAGGACTTCGAAACCCTGAAACGTGAGCGGAAGAAGCTGCTGCCCGTACTGACGCCGCATGCCACCTTCACGGATGGAGTACGCCAGAACAAGTCGGCTGTACCCAGTGGGCTATCGATGTACGACATCGACCACATCCCCAATCCCGTTGGCTACTTTAACACTATGGTCAAGGACCGCTGTGCCGAACTGGGTATCATTATGGCGCATGTTACGCCCTCAGGAGAAGGTCTGAGACTCCTCTTCGTAATGCCCGAGGGGATGACACTTGCCGAGGCACAGAAGTGGATGTCGGAGCAGTTGGGCGATGCCGACTACGACGGCTCCGTAAAGGACTATGCCCGCTGCTCGTTCCTCGTTCCTCGCGCGTACCTTCTCTATATTGATGAGGAGGAACTCTGCAAGGAGCGCGAGGTAAAACCTGATACCCGAAACAGGGTGGAGGTTGAGCCTGTGTCGAAAAACGCGACGGTGGTTAACGAGCCGAAATTGCGACCCGGTCAAGCCACAGCCCGCAACCTGCGTATCTTCGACCTCTGCCTGGCAGAGGCAGGTCTGAGGCTGGAGGAGATAGACAACGTGGGTATCTACAACTGGCACAACACGTTGGTGGCTATCCTGAGCATAGGCATCTGCCGTCTGATGAAGCAAGAGGAACTGTTGGCCGTAATAGCTGAACGTATGCCTAACTACGCCAAGGAGCAGGATTGCCAGCGACTCATCAGCGACTTCTACAAGGACTATACCAGGATGAATGCGCCCATGAACCAACGTCTGCGCAGCATCTATGCCGAGAGCGTATCAGAGCAGAAGGAGAAGGCCGCAAAGGGTGAGGAGATACTGGGCGAAGAGCCTCCACAGCTGCCCAAGCGTCTGCCCAGAAGCATCAAACTTCTGACCTCGAAGGAGCCCGACCTGTACAAGCCTGCGGCCATCATGGGAGCCTTCCCTGCCCTGGGAGCACACTTGAGGGATACGCACTTCCTCTACAAGGACAACACGCAGCACGAGGCTACCTTCATGTCATGCTGCATAGCGCCTATGTCGAGCGGCAAATCCTGCGTCAACCGTGTCTGCGATCCCATCATGGCTGATATCAAGGCTAAGGACGAGGAGAACTATCGCCGCGAGAACGAGTGGAAGGAGGAATGCCGCTCCCTGGGTGCCAACAAGCAGAAGCCTAAGCGACCCGACGGGCTGGTTATCCAGATTATGCCCAGTGATATGACCAATGCCGCCCTGGTGCAACGACTGATGGATGCGCAGGGACATTTCCTCTATACGCATGTGGATGAGGTGGAACTCTTCGACCAGCTGAAGGTGAACGGCAAGGCCGGACAGATAGGCAAGATCTTCCGCTATGCCTTCGATAATCAGGAGTACGGACAGGGACGTGTAGGCCTGCAAAGCGTATCAGGCTCGCCCGTCGTTCGCTGGAACTGGAACGCGGCAACCACCATTCAGCGCGGACAGCAGTTCTTCCGCCCCATGCTGGCAGACGGTACGCTGAGCCGTCTCACCCTCTCCACCATCGTTACCCAACGCGGTATGGCAATGCCCATACACGGCATCTATGACGATAAGTTCAGGGAGGAGCTGAAACCCTACATCGACCGCCTGAACGCGGCCAGCGGGCTCATAGACTTGCCGCAGGCAAAACGCCTGATCGGCACGCTGGAGAAGGAGGCGCAGGATATGGCGTGGCTCTACGACGATGAGGTGTTCGAGAAACTCTCCTTCCGTGCCATCGTAAGTGCCTGGCTAAGGGCTATGGTGCTCTATCTGGCAGAAGGCAAATGGTCAAGGGAAATAGAGCATCTGGCCATGTGGAGTTTCAAGTATGACATGTGGTGCAAGATGCACTTCTTCGGGCAGCAGATGCATTCGCAGATGGAGGGCGAGGTGGTGCGTACGCGCGGCCCTCAGAACATGCTGGATATGCTCCCCGATGCCTTTACGCAGGAGGATGCCCGCCAGGTGCGTATCAGCCAGAACAAGAAGCCTTACCCTATCCAGATGCTCTGCATGTGGCAGAAACGCGGTTACATCACACAAGATGCTGACGGGGTCTATCACAAGACCTCTGCATATCTCAGCAAAACACAGGCAGCGTAACCTCTCTCAACAGGAAAAAGGCTCAGGGACAGTTGTTCCCCGGGCCTTTTCCTTATTCACAGTTTTCACAATTCACAGTTAATTTCCGAAGCCTACTTACTCAGCCGGATGGTGTTCCTGACAACGGTCTTGGCACCCATGCCCTGGGTGCTGACCTCGGATTGCAGGGTATCTACCCAGCCGTCAGGAGCGAAGGTGAAAGTGGAGTTGTCTGTCACCTCCAGATTCATGTTGGCAATTACGGCATCTATCTGACCCTTGATGGCTTCTGCCTGGGCGGGATTGGCTTTCTCCAGCTGGCTGATGACCATATTCTTAAGCTCGTCCATGGTCATACCCAGAACACCCGTTGCCAGGATGCTTCCGTCAGGATTCACCTTATAGGTACGCTTCATCTTTATGCCCTGGTCGTCTAAGGTGTACTCTTCCTCCATGCCTGACGTTATGGTCTTGCCGTTCAGCCCCATGATGCTGGTGTTCATTTGCGTTTTCTTCAGCAGTGATTCCTCTGTGATGCTTTTTAGAATCTGCGGCTTAAGGGCGTCTGCTGACATGCCCTGCGGCAGGGGTACTTCCTTCAGGAGGTCGTCCAGCATCTTCTCGGAGGCGCTGCGGATGTCCTCAAAGTTCAGCAGTTTTATTATCTTTCCGTCCTTGTCTGTAGCGCAGGATGATGCTACGCCCTTCAGCATTTCGGTGCTGAGCGTTAATACGCGGCCCACGAGACTGTTGATGTCATGATTGAAGTCCGCCTTCGTTACGGTTATTTTTACGGTGTATCCGTCAGGGGTTACGTCTGTTACCTCATACTGTGTGTCTATCTGCAGGGTAATGGGTTTCTGGCCCTGAATCTCGGTAACAGTCTCTGTAACGTAGGTTTTCCTCATTCCCTTCTCTAATGTGGGGCTTACCTTTACCTGCTGTGCGTAGCTGACAAGTGTGATGAGCAGTAGGATGCTCAGTGACAATAGTTTTCTCATCATTTTTACTTTTTATTGTTATAATGTTAAATTACGGAAACTGAATAAATACGTTTTTACGCCGTAAAAGTAGGACTTTTCAGCATAACTGCCAAAACTTTCTCCGGAAAAATCCGTTTACCGCATGAAACTGCTTCATTCACCCTTTTGAGGTCAGCCTGACCTTAACTCCTTTTATCGTACAATATATAATAAGGTATAAATGTTATTATCTTTCTGCTTTCGATAATGATTTTTATTAAGTGAAAACGAATATTAAATAACCTGCGTAATTGTTAATTAATGTGTCATTAGTTGCAATAACAAATAAGAAAGGAGTATATTTGGAGTGGAAATGACAGAAATCTCAGAAAATATTCATAAAAGAAAGCCGTATGAAAAAAAATTCGTTACTGACATTGCTTGTTGCTGTCTGTCTGGCAGCCTGCACAGGGGAGAAGATTCTAGAAAGACCCGCATTCAAGTCTGCAACATCATCCGAAATCTTCCCTATGAAGGTGGAACTGACCAAAGAGGCTACTATTGTGCATTTCCACATGAATTGTGCTGCATGGAGAACCTGGGATATGACGGGTGCCCGTCTCGAAGCTGACGGACTGACATTCGCCTATCAGCAAGGTCGCATCATCACACACGAAGGCCAAGAGGTGTTGGCCGACGAAGCGTTTGAGTTCGGAAAAAATTATGAGAAGGATGCACGAAAGGATTCTGTCATCCTCTACTTCGACCCGCTGCCAAGTGGGACAAAGACGTTCGATTATATAGAAGGCGATAATCCTAACTCTTGGAAATTCTATGGTATCCGGCTTGATGGCAAACTATATCCCGAGCTGCTGCCAGCCTATCAGCCACGAGAGGATGACGGGAAGCCGTTGGAACCAATAACCCTGAAATATGGCGAGGCAACGGCTACCATTACAATACTTGGGGACACCATCAATGATTTTAGCTGGTTTGGAGACTATAGCCGCGACCCCATCACAAGCGAATACAATGTGAAAGACGAAAGGGAAGGGAATGTCTGTCGTTATTTACAACCCGCCTATTCAGCAATAATGCCTACGTTTATTGGCCCAAGATTAGACATACTCGGGTTTGGTGACCAGTACAACATGATAGTGATTCCCGGCGAGACGCTGACAATTGATTTTGACCCTGCTACCTGCAATGCATGGATATATGACTTTTCGGCAGGCAAGCCTTCCAGTCACGGCTATCGCTTGGGCGGAACACTTGGTGACATCAACGAAGTGCTGCTGGAATACAAGAAACATTTCTTCCTTAACATGATGTCGGAAATACCTGCCTATGATGAAGTGAAGGACTTCCCCGAATGGCGCGAGAAGCTGTGGCAAAACCTCGACACACTGCGCAGCAGTGTAATGAATCGCAAGGACTACACCCGCAGGCAGAAGGACTTTTTCACGCTTCTGATAGACAGGGCCTATGTGCGTTGTAACGTCCTATGCATAGGTTTCCTCGAGTGGAAGAACAATTATTCCCTTCCCGACAGCGCTTTGGCTCACCTGAAGAATACTTACACTTTGGTTGACCCTCATGCAAAGGAACTGCAGTACTTCCAAGACGGAAGAAGCTATTACTTCCCTCTCAAGGATGAAGTGCTGCCCTATTTCGAAGCCAACGGCATCACAGAAAGCGAGCCTTACAAGATGACGAAGGCCCTTGCCGAAGCCAAGAAGATTGGCGATGTCATGAAGCAGGGAAAAATTCTGCCCGAAAGCGAGATAGAGAAGGCTCATCCCTACTTCCAGCGCGTCCTCCGCGAGTTCAACGACAGCAATCGCGTTCAATTGGAACGCATAGAGCAAGAGGCTAACGACCGCATGAGGCCGACACCCAACGTTCCTGGCGACAAGCTGTTACAAACTATCGTCAAGGAGCACCCAGGCAAGGTTGTCTTCTTCGACCTGTGGGCTACCTGGTGCGGACCTTGTAAACGAGGCATCGAGGCGATGGAGCCATTAAAGGAGAAACTGAAAGATAAAAACATCGTCTTTGTCTATCTGACAGACGAGTCAAGTTTGATGAATGAATGGACCGCGAGCGTGCTCAAGATACCCGGCATCCACTATCGACTTACATCGAAGAAATGGAAGGAGATTCCCATCCCCGGTGGTATCCCACAATACTATCTCTATGACCAAAAGGGCAATAAAGTATGGGAACATACAGGTTTCAGTGACGAGGTATTAAAGGACATCGAGACACAAATTACAAAACTCATTAAATAATAAGATAAAAGAAAAGCAGAAATATTTTGCACATAGTACCAAATGTAGTACCTTTGCGATATGGACTATTTGGAGTATAAAGGTTATAAGGGCAGTGTGGAATACAGCAAGGAGGACAACTGTCTGTTTGGTAAAGTGCAGGGTATGAGCAAGGCGCTGATTCTGTACGAAGGACAAACATTGGAGGAACTGAGAAAAGACTTTGAGGCTGGCGTTGACAGCTATCTGGAAGGTTGCAAGGCTGATGGCGTGGAACCCGCTAAGCCTTATAGCGGACGATTGAATCTGAGAATGTCGTCGGAGCTGCATTCGCGTGTAGCTGCATTTGTGGCAGCATCAGGGACAACCATCAATGATTTTATCAACAGAGCCATCAAGAATGAATTGAACCACGTGGCTGTGTTGTAAGCTATAACTGTAAAGATAACATCACAGAAGCCCCCGCAGGAGAAATCCTGCGGGCTTTTTTGTGCCCTGCCTCTGATAGTTGGGGGAAATTTACGGTAATGAGAAAAAATTATTCTCGTTTTTCTTTTTTTTTGATAATTAGCCGTATCTTTACACCAGAATAAACTGCAATTCTTTTTAAAAAAACACAAGAAAAGGTATGAAAACTTTGAAAAGTACACAAGCATTGAGACTTACCCTTGGCCTGTTCCTGGTATTCGCCATGAATGGGAGAATGTGGGCTCAGAATGAGAATCCGCGCTTCTTGGCCGCAGGTGCCGTGCATAAGTATCTAGAGGAAGATCATGTTCAGGCGCGAGCCAACGCCTTTATCCATGAGGGAAAGTTCGAGGAATTCCGAAAGTGGCAATTGCAAATCCGGAAGGAAGGCCGAAAAATGAAGAAAGCGCATGAGAAGAAGATGAAAAAGATTACAGACGAGGATGTGCGCGACAGCCTACACGAGGAAGACAGAAACCAGACTCACAAACTTTATCACCAGCCATGCCCTTATCCTCAGCACAATTATGTGGTGATTATCCGCCCATCGTTCGAACCTACGCGCGGCTTTGCCGTAGAGAAAGATAAGGTAATATATATGGATTATGCCAAATCCAAGTCAGCCCCCTCTATGAATGTCTCTGCAACAGAAGCCTCGGAAGAGGTGTGCAAGGCACTTAAAAGCCTGATGGACAATATTATAGAGTCTGCCAAATTTACGCTCGAACTACCCAAGATATTGGACGGCACCTCCTATGATATCATCGACGGTGGTTTCCCCTGCTATATGGTTACAAGCCACGGAGGCGATGTCTGCAAACTGCTGAAGAAGCTTTCCGAAGCTGCCAAGCAGAAAGACACCTCTGCCATAAACGCACAGCTGGAGGAGATAAAACGCCTGGATGCCATCTATGCCGCATTGAAGGTTAAGTGAAAACTAATATTAAATATCCTGCGTAATTGTTAATTAATGTCTTTGCGCTTGGAGTGAGTATTAAAAAATAGTACATTTGGGGTAGAAAACTCACAAAAACAAGCATAAAAACAAAGATGAAAGGCAAGAAATCGCAGTATGTGGGCTCTATCGAAAAGGAGACCGTTACGGTTACAATTCTGTTGCTTTTGGCAGCCTCGCTGCTCCTGACAACATCGTGTACAACAACCAGCAAGTGCAGCATAAACGGCCACGAATATGTCGATTTGGGCTTGCCCAGCAAGACTGTTTGGGCAACCTGCAACGTAGGAGCCCAGAAGGCCGAGGAGTATGGCAACTTCTATGCCTGGGGCGAGACAGAACCCAAGAACGAATACAGCTGGAGCACATACACTCTGCCTTATGAAAAATCATTAGCCAGCAAGCCCGTACAGGGCGATAAGGGTTTCACGGACAAGTGGACTTACCATCGTCTGACGGGCCCCTATACCATGGATACAGAGACCAAGACCCTGCAGCCCGAGGATGATGCCGCCACCATAAACTGGGGACAGAAATGGTCGACTCCCACACTGGAGCAAT
>JAEEGK010007041.1_pt1 | contig 26903 bp, 17 predicted proteins | sample 8958771 | NCBI WGS metagenome assembly JAEEGK01 (sample SAMN16246547, study PRJNA631951) | gut metagenome | biome: gut microbiome; feature: rumen; material: SC-attached | host: Bos | place: Iran: Karaj | collected 2018-10 | reverse complement strand
AAAAGGCGGAAGTTCTCCAACGCCTCGTTGTATCTCTCCTTAACATACTGAATATGTGCATAATAATAACGTGCCGAATCCCTATACTTGCCATCATTCATCATCAAGCCATGGAAAAGTGGCAGCGCTTTATCCAACTCACCCGATTGGAAATAGGCATAGCCCATGTTGAACTGCATCTGCTGGGCTTCATCGGTCGTTAGCGACATGGCATCGGTTTTTTCGTAAATGGCCAAGGCTTCTTTGTATTTTTTGCTTTGGAACAGATGGTTTGCATACAAAAAAGTAGCATGTCGCGCCCAAGTGCTACCAGGATTGTCATTCACAAACTGCAGAACCTTGGCTGGGCCATCGGCCTGACCAAGATAGAGCGAACTGACTGCTTCGTAATACTGCGCATCGACATATCGCTGCGACTTGGCATCAACACTTTGCAGGCGATATTGGGTGAAAGTGGAAAGTGCAGCGCCATATTCCTGGTTCTGAAACAGCACCACACCTTCGTTGAAGAGGGCTTCAGGATCATAGTTTCCGATATGCTTTTGCGCTGATGCTGAAATGGTTAAAGAAATAACTATTCCGAGCACCAAGGCTAATCTATGTAGTGAATTCATAAGTCAAAATTTGGGACGAAATTACAAAATTCTCCTTTATGTCCGACAGAACAATCCAAAATTCATGCCGAACGACGGTATGTAAACGGAATCCGAATTGTTTTATTATCAATTCCGCGTTTTGGCAAACAAAAAAAGCAGTACTTTTGTGCCCCCAAACACAAAACAAATCCACCATGCTTAATCTTTTCACCGGTTCGGGCGTCGGGCCCACCATTTTATTTCTTGCCCTATCCATTTTCATCGGACTGTTATTAGGCAAAATCAAGATTGCAAAAATTTCGTTGGGCATCACTTGGGTGCTCTTTGTGGGCATCGCTTTCAGTGCCTGCGGTGTCAGCCTTAATGCGGAGATGCTGCACGTTATCAAGGAGTTCGGACTGATTCTTTTTGTCGTGGCTGTCGGTTTGCAGGTGGGTCCAGGCTTTTTCAAGTCATTCAAGAAAGGCGGCTTGGCCATGAACCTGATGGCTTTGGTCAATGTGGCGCTCGGTGTTTTGATTACGGTCATCATCGCCAAAGTCGCGCATCAGGATTTGGCCGACATGGCAGGTGTCTACACCGGCGCAATCACCAATACCCCAGGTTTATCAGCGGCGCAACAAGCCGTCACTGATTTAGGCATCGAAGGTGCCTCTGATCGTCTGGCGGCAGGCTATGCCGTCGCCTATCCCCTTGCCGTGGTAGGCATGATTGTGACCTGCATTCTACTGCGCCCGCTCTGCCGCATCGACTTAGCAAAGGAACCCACCATCCTTGAGACCACTTCTGTTGCACCAAAGACGGACAAAAAAGGCAAAGGCGGCTTTTTGCTCATTCCCGTTTTCGTGATCATTGCCCTAGGCATCATTATCGGCTCCATCCCAATTCCAGTGGGCATGAAAGCACCTATTAAATTAGGACTTGCCGGCGGACCTTTGGTGGTGGCCATCATCGGCGGCTGGCTTGGGGTGAAGAAAGGCTGGTTCAGCACCGAGTTCACGGAAGGGCAAGGCGTACATGCCTTGCGCGAAGTAGGTATCGCGCTCTTTCTTGCCGGAGTGGGCTTGGGCGCAGGTGGCAAGTTCGTAGAAACCGTCCAAGTTCACTACATGTGGGTCGTCTACGGTGTCATCATCACCATGGTGCCGCCCATTTTAGTCGGGCTTTTCGGACGTCTGGTGCTGAAAATAAATTACTACACGCTGATGGGCTTCATCGGAGGCGCACATACCGACCCTCCCACCCTTGCCTTCGCCAACACCGTGGCTCCCGAAGGCTGTAAACTGCCCAACATGGGCTATGCAACCGTCTACCCGTTGACCATGTTTTTGCGTATTTTCACGGCGCAATTGTTGGTCTTGTTGGCGGTATAGAAGTGTTTTGTCATACATAATGATGTAAACGACTGTCAGAAATCCCAACAATTAGCGATTGTCCACCTTGTGAAAAGGCAGCATCTTTGCAGCAAAATAACAAAGATACCTATGAGTCACGAACATCATCATCACCATCATCATGTGGCTGCCGATAATGGACAGATGCGCAAAATCTTGTGGACAGCCATCATTTTGAATCTCCTTTTCGTCGGCGTTGAGGCTGGCATGGGCCTTTGGCAAAACAGCCTTTCGCTCCTAAGCGATGCAGGCCATAACCTGAGCGATGTCTTCTCGCTGGTTTTGGTCGTCGTTGGACTACATCTTGTGCAACTGCACAGCAACGAGCACTACACCTACGGCTACAAGAAAAGCACCATCCTTATTTCGTTGGCTAACGCTTTATTGTTGCTCCTTGCGGTGGGAGTCATTCTTGCCGAGAGTGTCCACAAGCTGCGCGAGCCTGCCGCCATCGACGGTGCTGTCATTTCATGGACCGCAGGCGTGGGCATACTCATCAACGGCCTGACGACCTTGTTGTTGATGCGCGGTCAGAAAGGCGACATCAACATTCGAGGAGCCTTCCTTCACATGGCTGCCGACACACTGGTGAGCATCGGCGTGGTCATCAGCGGACTTGTCATTTCTCACACGGGCTGGTTCATCATCGACCCGATCATTAGTATTGTCATCGCCATCGTGATTCTCGTCAGCACTTGGGAGCTATTGCGCGACAGTATGAGGCTCGCGTTGGACGGCGTGCCCGAAGGCATAGAAACGGAAGAGGTGACGCAAGCCATGCAAGACACAGCGCATGTCACCGATGTCCACCACCTGCATATCTGGGCAATGAGCACGACGGAAAATGCGCTTACGGCACATGTGGTCATTGACGATGAACACGAAGCCTCCTCTGTGCGCAAAGCCTTGAAAGATACGCTTCGCGAACACGGCATCACACACGCCACCATAGAGATTGAAAGCGGAGAAGGATGTTGCGATAAGGAATGTTAGACGGCTTTGAGGCAGGCATCCACACGGTGTATGTCGGCGAGGTGATTGGAGCTTGGAAACGGTAGCGGATTTAGCCAATACCTTCAAAACGAAACAAAAAGAGGATGTGCCTCCTTTGACACATCCTCTTTGTTTTGTTGAAAACGGTTACTTTTTACTTCACCATAACCTTTTTCACTTCAGTACCGACTTTCACGAAGTACAAACCACTGGAAAGACCTTGCAAATCGATGGTTTGTTTGTCATCGACGAACAAAGATCTCACCACGCGACCCATCTCATCGGAAATCGTCACGAGGCCTTCGGCTTCGATGGTGAGGGCTTCCGAAACGGGATTGGGATAAACATTCAAGGCAACGGTTTTGGCTTCGCCGAGACCCACGTGGCCGCAGTCGTCATAGAGTTGGATGCCTTGCCATTCCTCGGCTGCCTCGAAAGCCTCGATGCAGTTGCAGGGCACCACGATATTCACATGGTCGTTGATGTTGGCTAAGGCATCGTCCCAAAGGAAGAAAGGCTCGGTATCATGGATGAAGATGTAGTCGAGTCTGGGGCAATAGCTGAAAGCAAAGGAGTTGATTTGCACCATGCCCGCAGGAAGGTCGATGACTTCGATAAAAGGGCATTCGGCAAAAGCATGGTAACCAATGTTCACGATGGTACTGGGCAAAGTGACGCTGGTCAAGTTCATGCAGGCATAGAAAGCTTCGCTGCCGATGTAGCGAACCCTGAATGTTTCACCGTTGATGGTCTCTGTTTCGGGAACGACCACGTCACCCGAATAGGTGTTGGAATAGTCATCGTTGACTACGATCAGGTAAGTCTCGCCACAACCGCCTCCAGGAAGTTGTTGTGTGGCTTTGCGGTAATAAATGCCATTGACGTAATAGTCGAAGGCGAATGCACTTTGGCAAATCGTCATGAAAGCCAAGGTCAACACTGAAAAGATAAATGTTCGTTTCATAATTGTAATTTTAGATAATGTTTAACAATTTATTAGGTGCAAAAAACCAGAAATCATAACAGAGGGAAGAAAAATATTTCGAAAAACTGGCGAAAAAAAAGCGAAGTCGAGTTATTTTTCAAATTACATTTGCAACTAAATCATCAAAAGCACACCAAAAAGAATGACATCACCCGTGTCACAAGGAGCCGACAAAAGCAACTTCGAACCCACCCTTGCCGAATTCAATGCCCTAATTCTTCGGCATAAGGCTATGATTTGGCATATCTGTTCCGATTACAAGCTTGGAAGTGCTTGGAACACAGAAGACTGCGTCCAAGAAGTGATAGTGAACCTTTGGCGGAGCTTCAAAGGTTTCGAGGGACGAAGCTCAGAAAAGACTTGGGTGTGGCGCGTTGCCACCAACACCATGCTGATGCTGCGACGTAAGGATGTCAGAAGTCCGCAAACGGAGTCCATCGAAATGGAAAGCGCGGAGAATAAGAGCGAAGAACCTGGCAACGATAGCTTCCAGCAACTGCAACAACTCATAGAGGCCTTGCCCGAAGAAAGCGGCATCATCATCCGCGCCTTCCTCGACGGTTTCTCCTACAAGGAAATCGCCGAAATAACCCATAGCTCCGTTGGTGCCGTGGCCATGCGCATTGCCCGACTCAAGCGGAAACTGAGAATAATGTACGAAAGAGAAAACAACCTATGACAATGAAAGACGATATAAAAGCAAATAAGCAACACGACGGCTTCAACGCCCAATGGCAACGCCGCCAACAATGGGAGAAGCAGACCGAAAAGTCGGTACCTGACGACAAGACCTTTTTGCAGTGGGCAGAAAAGGCACAGCAAGACCCTGCCGGTTGGGGAGCGAATGTCGTCTCCCTCGCCCCTCACCGCAACAGACGCTGGATACCCTACGCAGCAGCCGCCAGCATCGCTATTGGCGTGACCATCATCGGGCTGACCCGTACCGACCAACCCAACGACGAACTTCCTGTGGCCGAGGAAGTGACGGTGGAAAGCCAAACCATCCACTTTGTATGCAACAACGGTTGCTCGGCGCAAGACATACTGGTCTCGGCCAACGACATCATCAAAAAATAACCAGCCATGAAGAAAACCATCACATATCTTTTGCTGCTCCTCTTGACGGCGATGGTGGCCTGTCGCGACAACGAAAGCGGACAGGAAATGACAAGCCCGTACGATACAAATGCCGCGCTCAAACTATATTGCCAATATGCCGACAACGAGAACCTGACCGTGGCTTATCTCGGCGACTTTGAAATCAACGGCAACCCTATCGACGCTGTCATGATCCAAGCCGACAACGACCTCGACTGGCAAGAGCTGAGCAAAGACTTCGACATATTTACAAAAATTGATTCATGCGTCGAACAAAACAACATATCCATGTGCCCCAACCGCGACGAACTTATCTCCTTAGGCATTGGCATCGAGACCGACTTCCTGCAAGTACTCGGACTCGACAGCACTATCACACGCGACCAAATCACCGAAGAACACATCAATACATTCTCGAAGTACTTGTCCCTACAAATCAAGGACATCCTCAATAACTTCCAGGACTCCGACACCCTCATCCATGATGCCACCATCATCATTGGCGACGACCCTGTGACCCCTGCCAGCAACATGTCCATCGACGAATATATCAACACCGTGGCCGAAGTCCTCACCCAAAGCATCTTCGACGAATTCTTCACCAATCAAGACAGCCTCAACCTCGCCCCCGACCCCATACCTGAAAACAACAAATTGCTCGACGACGCCAAAAGTCACGGCCACAGCGGCTACGTTACCGCAGCCGACTACAAGAACCGCACCATGTGGCTCTTCTTCTATGATGACCAAGAGGAATGCAACGTCATCCTCACTCACATCAAAAACGACATCATCGTTGCCAGCTATAATCAATAAAAGCCAAAGGAATCCTTTTAAAGCATTTTTATCATCCATTTCTTCTGTCAACAACCGGGATGCTGCTTCGCAAAACGAGAAGAAAAACCGCTCCCGTGAAGGGCGAAAGTCGCACGAGCGTGTTCTCCACCTCAGGCAACAACACCGTCAACAACGTTGGCGTTCCCACCCGCAATGGCAACACCCGCAGCCTGGATCACTACAACAGCAACCCAAAAACCAGGAAGGCAATCCACTAAGGGTTGCCACTCTTCTTTTTTGTTTTTTTTCACTACTATGTTATTTTCCCACGAATCCAAGCAACTAAACAAATCATGAAGAAAAGCAAACTAGATTCAAACAAAACATCTTTATCAACAATTAAACCAAAAGCACTATGAAGAAAAATGTATTCTCATTGATGTTGTTGTGCTGCTTCGCCTTCGTGGGCGTGGCTAAGGCACAGGAAGGAATCAAAGTGACGGTCAACACTGACGTCAACGCAACGATTTCAGACCTGAGAGCTCCTGTCGTACTGACCTATGCTCCCGAACCCATTACACCTGCCGGCTTCCTCTCCATCGGCATGGCCTTCCACTGGGGCTACATGTTCCCCGCTGAAATGATTGCCGAATACGACGGCAAGTATTTAACCCAGGTCGCCTACGTGGACTACACCAACTCCGCAGGCGAATACGAAGTGCACATCTGGCAAGGTGGCGACACGGCTCCCGCGACTGAAATCACTCGTCAAGCCTTCACAATCACAGGCACACTCAATAACATTGTCCCGCTTTATCTCGACCAACCTGTACTCATCGATGGATCACAGAACCTATGGGTGACCTTCTATCAAGACGGATCGGTGCAACAAGCCGCTTGCGTCATCACCGACATGGGCGACCCAAACAGTCGCTGGATTGGTGTTGATGGCTACGGCTGGATGGATATGGCTACGGTGCAAGGCGGTGCTGGCTACAGCTTTGCATTATGGGCCATCGCCGACGACTACGATGCCATTGGCGAGTTCGACAGCAACGTGGCCGTGTATCCCAACCCCACCACGAACAACGTGAACGTAAGTGCCCCTGGCATGAACCACATCACTGTGTTCGATGCCATGGGCCAAATGGTGATGGACATGCCCGTCAGCAACGACAGTCAGGTTTTGGACATGAGCCAATACCAAGCGGGTGTCTACATGGTGCGCGTGGCCTCTGAGAAGGGCATCAGCACCAAACGCGTGACCGTGATGTAATTTTTATGGCTAATGACAAAGAAAGGCGACCGCGAGGCCGCCTTTCTTGTTTTCAATACCCTTCTTCGGATTGCTCTTCGCCGCCACCGTCGTCACCGCCTTCGTCGCCGCCCGGACGGTTGCGCTTCATGTTCTGCTGGTTGATGCGGTAGTTGAAGTTGAGTGAGAACGAACGACGGTTCCAAGTGCTGGTGTTGTACTGCCAGAAACCATCGCCCCACGACTCGCCGCCCCAGCTGCGGCTGTTGAAGAGGTCGCGCACGTTGAAGGTGATGGTGCCGTTGCCATGGAAGATTTCCTTGCTCACCGCGAGGTCGACCCACCAATTGCCCTTACGCATACCGAGTGGTTCCTTGTGCGGACCCATGATGTGGGCCGTCAGCTGCAAGTCGAACCAGTTGCTGATCTTGAACTTCGACACAGCACGGCCAAAGAGCATCCAAGTGGCATCGTCATAGACCTTGTCGTTAATGGTGCCTTTGAACTTGGAACGGAAGAAGTTGACGTTGCCGTTGAGGTTCCACCACTTGGTCATCTGGCCTTGGGCCACAGCCTCCACGCCGAAGTCGTCGGCCTTACCGAAGTTGATGGGCATGCTGTAGAATACGCCATCGTCTTCGTAGGTGTAGTTGCGTATCATATTGGTGCCGTGGCGATAATAGGTCGTGAAGTTGAAGCTGGCTTTATCCCAGAAATGGATGTAACCCAACTCATAGCTATCCATGTAGGTCGGCGTCAAGGCGGGATTACCCAAACGGATGTTGCGGTTGTCGTTGAACGAACGGAAGGGGCTCATCTGCCAAAAGCCCGGACGACGGATACGGCGGGTGTAGCTCACCTGGAACTGGTTGAACTCGTTCACCGAATAGTTGATGTGGGCACTCGGGAAGAAGTCGAAATAAGGCTTTCCACCATTGATGGAGTCGTTGCCGTCGTGGGCATAGCCTTTCAAATTGGTCAAGATGTCGGTCATCTCGGCACGCAGGCCTATCTGTCCCGACCAGCGGCCCCATTCGTTGCCCAAACTGGTGTAGAGCGCAGCCACTTGCTCGCTGTACTCGTAGTCGTAACAATAGTTGGACAAAGGTTCCCAAATGCCGTCATTCTTCTGCCATACACTGTCGTTGCTCAAGATGTTGCGGTTGGTGTATTTGCCGCCAATTTCCCATTGCGCTTTGGAAAGGAAAGGATGCACATAGTCGACGCTAGCTTGCAGGTTACGCATACGCTGGTCGTTGCCTGTCTTCTGATAGATGGTCCACAAAGCTTGCTGTGCCTCCGAATTAGGATAGAGCGACTCATTGATGTCAGAACCCGCATTCTCGGTATTGGTGAAGAATCGCACATTGGCTTTCAGGCTACGGCCTTTGCGCTCAAAGGTCTTGTCGTAGTCCAGGGTGACCTCATACATCGGGTCATACTCCCAATAGTCCTCGGCACGCACATCATACGAAGCAGAGTCCCAAAGCGGATACTCATCGGAATAACGCACCACGGGATGCGTTTCCAGTTTGCCGTAACGGTAGACGAATGCGGCACTCACGATGTCGCGGTCAGTGATGTAATAGTCGGCACCCACGCGCACGTTGTGTCCCATGCGGCGCATGCGGCGCTCGGTAGTCTGGTCGGTGAGTTGGGTGAAGAGGGTGTCGCCTTCAACGATATCACTGAATCGTTTGGTTCTATTGATGCCACCGCCTATATTGCGACGGTTGTTGAAACCATAGCTGCCAAAGAAGTTCCAGCGTTTCAGGCGGTAGTTGCCGGAAAGGCTGGCGCCGTACATCCAAGGATAACCACCTCTAATGTTGACCGCGCCGTTGAAGCCTTGGCGCTTGTCCTTCTTTAGTATGATGTTGATAATGCCCGCAGAACCTTCCGCATCATAGCGCACCGAAGGGTTGGTGATGACCTCGATGCGTTCAATCATGTCGCCCTGAAGGGTGCGCAAGGCATCTTGTGTGCTCATGCCAGAGAGTCCCGACTCCTTGCCATCGATGAGGATACGCACGCCATCGTCGCCACGCAGGCTGACATTGCCCTCCACATCGACCGACACAGCGGGGATGTTCTCTAACACCTCAATGGCATTGCCAGCAGTGTTGGCCACGTCCTTACCCACGTTAAAAACGTGCTTGTCAAGCGTCATCTCATAGGTACTCTTCTCGGCCACCACGTTCACTTCATTCAGCATACGACTGTCGGGAGAGAGGTTGATCTTGCCCACGTCAACCGTGCTTTTTGCGCCATCAAGGTTGATGGTTTTGTAGGAGGTGATAAAACCCATATACTGCACCTCGAGCTCATAGCGCCCTTTCTCAAGTTCCATAGTAAAGTTTCCCGAGGGGTCAGTGACACAACCCGACACAAAAACCTTGTCTGGCAAAGTGCAAGCCCGTATCGTGGCATATTCCATAGGATGGCCCGTTGAACTGTCGAAAACACGACCTTTAACAGTGATGGCGTAAGTATATGGAAAACTGAACAAAAGTGCCAGTATCACAAGAAGTTGTCTTTTCATAAAAGGAATTTGTTTGCTCGTTTTAGAAACTGCAAAAATAGGTCTTTTTGGGCAATACAGCGATAGATTTTTGGGACAAAATCATATCGGATCCACGTCAATCTGAACTTGCACTGACTTGTATTCCCCATCTTGCTGGAACAAACGTATCTGTTGGGCAATCAACTCTTTTACCTTTTGAGTATTGAAATCCCGGCGGAACTTCACCATCATCTGCTTGATATACTGGTTTTTCACTCGAGAAACGACAGGGTATTCCGGTCCGAGCAAGTCCTGCTTGAAAATGGGTCGAAGCATAGCGGCCAACTTGGCGGCAGCAGGATTAAGTTTCTGGTAGTCCTGATGCTTCAAACGAATGAGAATCAAACGATAAAACGGCGGGTAACCAAACTGCCGGCGGATGACCATCTGTTTGTCGTATAGTCCTCGAAAGTCGTTGCGCAACACGTCTTGCAACACGGGATGTGCTGGTTCGTAGGTCTGTATGATGACCTTGCCCTGTTTGCCTTTGCGTCCTGCCCTACCCGCCACTTGTGCCATCAGTTGGAAACTGCGTTCATGAGCGCGAAAATCGGGGAAGGAAAGCATGTTGTCGGCATTGAGGATACCCACCACCTTCACTGAGTCGAAGTCCAAACCCTTGGTGACCATCTGCGTGCCCACAAGGATGTTGGTCTCATGGTCCTGGAAGGCTTCGAGGATGCTTTGGTAGTCGTTCTTCGAGCGTGTGGTGTCGAGGTCAAGGCGCGCCACCTTGGCCTCGGGCATGACGAGACTCAAATCCTCCTCAATCTTTTCCGTCCCAAAGCCATGCATCCGGATGTTGGGGCTATGGCACACGGGGCATTCGCTTGGAACGCTGGCGGTATAGCCGCAATAGTGGCAACGCAGCACGTTTTGGCTCTTGTGGTAGATGAGACTCACGTCGCAATTGATGCACTGCGGCACATGGTGGCAGTCTTCACACTCGATACGCAGAGAGAAACCGCGCCGGTTTTGGAACAAAATCGTCTGATTGTGCTCCTCAAAAGTCTCTTTCATCGCATCAAGAAGCGTGCTGCCGAAGTCGGCCTTCAGAGTCTTGCGCCGTCGCTCCACCCGCATGTCGCTAAGGATGATCTCAGGCATCTGCACCCCGCCATAGCGCTCGGTGACTTCCACCAGATGATAGCGACCGCTCAAGGCGTTGTAATAGCTCTCATAAGAAGGTGTGGCCGAACCCAACACAATGTTAGCCTTGTGCATGGCAGACAATATGACAGCCGCGTCGCGGGCGTTGTACCGTGGAGCAGGATCGATTTGCTTGAAACTGCTGTCGTGCTCCTCATCAACGATGATCAGGCCGATGTCGGAATAAGGCAGGAAAATGGCTGAGCGCGAACCTATGATAATCTGGTGCTTCTGACTTTGCGTCGCACTGAAGTCGCGCACCTGTTCCCACACCTCTACCCTCTCATTGGTGCCGTAACGCGAATGATACACACCCAACCTATCGCCAAAATACGCTTTCAATCGGTTGATGATCTGAGCAGTAAGGGCAATCTCTGGCAGAAGATACAGCACTTGCTTGCCTTGGTCAATGGCCTCCTTGATGAGTTTGATATAGATTTCAGTCTTGCCTGAAGAGGTCACGCCGTGGAGCAACACAGGCTTGTTTTCGGCAAATCCTTCCTTGATGCCATCGTAGGCTTTCTGCTGGGCTGAAGTAAGTTGTATGCTGTCGACATCGGTCTGCACCTTGAATTCTTTCAACCGGCTGACCTTTCTCTCGTAGACTTCGAAGATGCCTTTGTCAACCATAGCTTTCAAAATGGAAGAAGCGGCATTGGCCTTATCCAAAAGCGTCTTCGCCATGATGTCATTATCGGCATCGCCACCGAGAGTGATGAAAGCGAGCAACACCTCCAACTGTTTATAGGCGCGTTTCGTCAGCGTGTCCATCAACTCATGGAGCCTGACCTCGTCGCGATAATCCGTCGCCAACCTCACAAAGCGCTCATACTTGGCTTTGTATTTCTCGTTGAGTTCCTCTTCCATCACAAGTATGCCCTTCTCCATCATGCTGTGAACGAGCGGCATCACCTTCTTGAAACCGATGATTTTGCTAACCTCGCTGATGTTGATTCTCGGTTTGATTTGAAGGGCTTCCACGATGAGGTATTCGAAGTCGTTGAGCGACACAGAATCTAGTTCATAGTCAGGCGAAAGGGCGACGGTGGTCTCGCTGCTCAACTTCAAAGCAGAAGGCAGGGCCGCCTGCATCACCTCGCCGGGATGGCACATGTAATAGGTCTTCACCCAGTCCCAAAACTTCAGTTGTCTCTCATTCACCAACGGTTGGTCGTCAAGCAGGTCCATAAGGAATTTCACTTCGACGGAAGGCACTGTTTCACTCAACCCCACGATAAGTCCCGACATATTTTTTGTCTTGCCAAACTGCACCACAGCACGCTGGCCTACCCTTACCTGGTCGTTCAAGGCATACGGCACGCGGTAGGTGAAAGTGCCTGGCACGGGAATCGGCAGGAGAACTTCGGCAAACAAGGTGATTCGGGAGTCACTCATAGGAAACAGTTTTTTTCACCAAAACTATTATGGCACGCAGAATGCGCAGAATTATATGAAGCGCAAAGCGACGCCAAGTTTGCATTGAACAGGTTCTGCAAGTTTTGCGAGTTCTGCGTGAGACATTTCATAAAGAAAGGCATTTTCAATGTGAATTCACCGTGGAATAACCCACCAGTTCATCGTAACCTTTGAGGGCATTGTAAAAATAGAAGTACAGTTTGTAGACATTATTGGTCTCCCAATGGTTGCCAGCAGTCAACTCGGTTGTGACTTCGTAAGTGGTTCTGTCGACCGTGACGAACATGAAATTATAGTAGCCTTGCTTGAGCATCATTGAGCAGGTGTAGCCATGAAGACGGTAGTCATAGGTCATCCGGTTGCTGTCATTGAAGCACCAGTCGTTGAGGGCGCCCATGATGTAGAGGTCCTCATGCGTCAGCGGCGCTTCGCAGCGATAGAAGAAGTTGACGCGGCAATAGTCGGCCTCCGTAGCGTTATCCAAGGACTCATCTTCCACATAGATAAACTTTTCACCATGAATATCTTCATAGGAGGCATAGGCTTGCCTCGCCCTAGACTCACAGGCGGTGATGTCAATCTCGAAAGACTCATCGGTTTGCCTGATGTGGGCCAAGTTTTCCGACTGGAAATAGAAGTTGCTCGTGTTGAACCTTCTATATTGGTTGGTGGCTTCAAACACGGTCTGCGGATGGTGTTCAAACGAGATGTAGTCGGGATAGACATAGGTGGGTTTCAGGCCTTCAGCAGCATTATCCCATCGCCCATTCTGGCGAATGGTCAGATGGCTGTATTGCTGTGTATTGCCCGTCAGATAGTTGTTCACATTCACCCTGACGTTGAGTTGTTGGTGCGTGTCAGTGAGGGCCAACTCGTCGGGATAGCGCGGAACGACCGCACCCACGTGGGCTTTCTCGTCAACCACCATAAAGCGGCGGGTAAAATACAAGTCATTGATATCGTCGCCGAAGACAATCAGAAGGTAATTGCCCGAGAGGAGCGGCATCATGTCGTCCTTAGGGAACTTGAGCTGGTAGTTGACATAGTCAATCAAGGTATTGCGCGAGAAGGCGTAGTCGTCAAGGCGGTCCGAATCGAAGCCCGTGGCATATTGCAGGCGTTGCAAGTCGGTGGGGTGCCAATCGTGGCTGCAATGTATGAAGGTATAGTTGAGCACTTCGCCTTCGCCATCGATGATATCGAATGAAAGGGTGAGACGTTCCGTCATGTCCTCCAAAGGGATGATGGGGTCGTTGAACTGATTGTCGTCGGCATAGAGCAACACGGTCTGCACCTGGGGCTTGTAGTTGAGGTTGCCGCAGGGCAGGTCAAAATCCTGGGCAAACAAGCCCGTCATCATGCCAAAGGCCAGTATCAATAAGGTGATTTTTTTCATCGCGGTAGTATTTGCCGCAAAGGTAATAAAAATGTAGAGACGGTGCATGCACCGTCTCTACAAATCCGTTTCATTTAAATCATATTACAGGTTCTCCACGATGCGTTGCTGCACCTCGCGGAACTCCTCGTCGCTCAGATGGACATGTTCCTTCTTGAAGTCCATGTCGCCCTCTTGGGTGATGGGAATCAAGTGGATGTGCGCATGTGGCACTTCCAGTCCAATGACGGCCACGCCGATACGCTTGCAAGGTACCGCTTTCTCAATGGCTTTGGCCACTTTCTTGGCGAAGACCATCATAGCGCCAATTTCGTCATCCTCGAGGTTGAAGATGTAGTCGTCCTCGTGTTTGGGTACTACCAGAGTATGGCCTACGGCCACCGGGTTGATGTCCATGAAAGCGAAGAAACGCTCATCCTCGGCAATCTTATAGCAAGGGATTTCGCCTTGTATGATTCTTGAGAATATGGTAGCCATAGTTGTCTGTTTTAGCGGGTAATTTCAACGATTTCGAAATTCACTTTGCCTGCGGGCACCTGAATCTCTGCCACGTCGCCCACCTGCTTGCCCAACAGGCCTTGACCGATGGGCGAGTTGATAGAGAGCTTGCCTTCCTTGAAGTTGGCTTCTTTCTCAGGCACGATGGCATAGGTCATCACCATTCCCGACTTGACGTTCTTGATCTTGACCGTCGAGTAGAGCAGCACCTTTGAATTGTCCATCTTCGACTCATCGAGGATGCGCGCATTGAAGATGAGATCTTGCAGTTCGGCAATCTTGGCTTCAAGCAAGCCTTGGGCTTCCTTGGCGGCGTCGTATTCGGCATTCTCCGAGAGGTCGCCCTTGTCGCGGGCTTCCTGGATGGCTTGCACAATACGCGGACGTTCGCGAAGGATCAAGTCGTCGAGTTCGTCCTTCAGTTTTTGTAACCCTTCTGGGGTAAAGTACTTTATTTCTGACATAATTGTTGTTATTTGATTTCTAAACAGGTTGCAAAAAAGAGACCCTTACCGAAATAAGGGTCTACTTTTGGTTTGCGACTGCAAAGATACGAATAATTTCTTAATCTGAAGTCAGATTTAGAAAAATATTCTAGCACCCACGCTGTGAGTTCCGTTGAAGACATAGGTGTCTCTGAAGGAATAATCCACAGCGAGTTTCATGCCGTTTTCCTTCTTCGACAGCGGGACTTGCACTGACACACCGGCACTGAGGCCACGGTTGATGTTCATGCACTCGTCGTTGTCTTGGAAGCCGCCCTTCGCCCAAATACCGTTCTCGTAGGTGTAACCGGCACGGACCATGAACAGTTCCTTGAAGCCATATTCCATGCCCAAGGTGAACTGGTCGTTGGTGAAGGAGTTGGAGCAGAAGTTACCGGCAACCGTCAGACGGCTAGTCTCACCGAGGATGAAGTCGTAACCGGCGGCGATGCTCAACTGCGTAGGCAACTCAAAGTCGTCGACGCGCTGCACCATCGTGAACTGCTGGTTGCTGCTGTTGTCCATGAACACGCGGAGAGAGATACCGTCGCCAGAGAACTTCATGGTGGGTCCAATGTTCTTCAGCGTGATGCCGAAGTGAACATTGTCGTAAGGACCTGTGACATACTGGATGCCAGCGTCCAAGGCCACGCCAACACCACCCATATCCTTAATGGACTCGCTGATGATCTTCAGGTTGAAGCCGCCGCTGATGCTATTGGAGAAAGCCTTGGCGAACGACAGGTTGATGTTCATCAGGTTGGGTTTGTAGGTGCCGAGGGTTCCCGGATCGGGGTTCTGTACCGTGGTGATCGGAATCTCGCCAATGCTGAATGTCATGAGTGACAGACCCAGCACGCTTGATTCGCCAACGCGGGCCAAAAGTCCGAACGAAGAGACACGGGTGTCATTGCCCACACCAACCAGCCAGCTGGTGTGGGTAAAGTTCAGGTCAAGGGTGTTGCATGACGAGATGCCTGCCACGTTGCCGTAGATGGCTTCCACGCCGTGGACAAACGACATGCCAGCATTACCCCAGCCCGACGATGCGGCCCAGGGGTTAATCAACAACTCTGATGCGCCAGCTTGGCCCGAACGGTCTTTGTTGCCTGCAAATGCTTGAGGAGTACTTAATCCCATGAGGATTACGAAACTCAATACGATATATCTAAATGATTTCTTCATGATGATAAATTATTTACGGTTAGCAATTACATTTGTTTAGAATGTGTTCAGGTCAACTTGACGCATGGCGCCGAAGAACTTGATGACGCGCTCGCTGCCACTGGTCAAATCCTTGACGTGGATCAAGTAGAAGCCGCTGGCCACGGGCGTATTGGCGAAGTTGGTGAGATCCCAGTCAATGCTCGGGCTGTCGTTGTCCTTGCGGAACTGACGGACCTTAGTGCCACTCATCGTATAGATGGACACCACGCACTTGTTCGGCAGGTTGGTGATCTTTACCTTGTTGGTCAGTGCGTTGCCTTCGTATGCATCGTAAGCATAGTACGGGTTAGGCACCACCGTGACGAGGTTGAGGTCTTCCTCTGTCTTTTCAGGATCGTTCTGAACCGGATCCCAACCTTCGATGGTGAAGGAGTACTTCGGATTCAGGTTGTTAATCATCAGGTCGTTGTTGGCGGTCTGCAAGTCGTAACCGTAACCAGGACCGTAAGGCTTGGCAAGACGGATACGGATGCGGCAGGTGTTGCCTTCAGGCAACCATTCCATGCCTTCGATACCCATCGGCATGCCAATCCATTCAATCAACTTGTAGAAGTTGGTGTTCATAGTCTTGGCAGCACCAGCATTGGACATTTGTTCGATGAAGTGCATGGTGTTGTACAGCAACTGGCCGCCGTCGTAAGCGTAGTTCTTGACTTGTTTCCAAGGAGCCGAGTTCGGCATAGCGATGGAGTCCATACGCCAGATGTAGACGAAGTGCTTGCCACCGAATACGGGTTCGCTGTCAGCACCACGATAGATGGCCGGGTCAGACATTTGCATATAACCAGTGTTGTCCTCTGCTGTGGCTTTTTGGACCTTGGCAGGATTGAAGATCATGTCGCGACCATTCATGTCGGCAAGATAAGAGTCCTCACCGAAGGCCACATTCATGCGGGCACCTGTCTCAACGTCGATGACATAGCCGGGGAACCATCCCATGCCATTTTCACCGATGTAGGCGGGGTTGTTAGGATCGTTCGGGTTGGGTTGGATACCAAGTTCAGCGCAGGTCTTGCCATCTTGGTTGACGGAAGCGTGTCTACGCAGGAAGAAGCGGTCGGCACCACCTTCGTTCAGGTTCTTGTCCATACCCATTTCAATGACCGGGCAGCGGCTCCACTTCGACTTGTCAGCAGTCAGCACGATGTCGACACTAGAAGTTCTCTTGAAGGCATCTTCATAGCGCGAATTGGCCGTGAACATAGGACCGGGGTTCCTGCTGTCATCGCCTTGGCCAGAGAAGGTGGTCAGCAAGGCAGGTGACCATGTACGACCTGCAAGTTTCTCGAAGTTCTCGGTCGGGTCCCAAGGTTTGCTGTCGCCCTTGCTGGTCTTCTTCGATGACATGGCATAGTCGTTGTTGCTAGCGTTGTCCATGTCGACATACGTACCAGAACGGATCCAGTTCAAGAACGATTCAGGAACGTCGACGTCTTTGATACCGTCGAGCCACACCTGAGTGGGATCCTCGAACTCGATAGAGGAAGTAATCACACCATTGTTGGGGGCAATCACTGCCTCGTAGTCGTGATAGTCTTCAGGACCAATGCCAGAAGGATCAACATCCTCGAAGTAGTAACCAATGTGCACACGACCAACATCGTAGGTCTGGCTCACATTGATGGAAATACCGCGGTCGATGAACATCTGCTCGTTAGTGTAGATGGTAGTGGTATCGCTCATAACAGGATTGACGCCTTCTTCTTCAGGCTCGTCCAAGTCTTTCAGATACCAACGGTTCACCAAGCGGGCGGCAGAGTCACCAAACACTTCAACGTCACCAGTGATGTTGTGCGTGTATTGCTCGGTCATGTCACCAAACCAAAGTTCATAACGGTGCGACTTGACATTCAGCGGGTCGACGATCTTGACATCGATAGGACCGTAACCAGCCTCGTAAGTCGGGTGATAGGCAATCGGGTAGTTGGGGTTACCGAAGCGGTTGGTAGAGTCGTTGGCCAAAGGCTTGCTCATGATTTCGTCGATAGTCTCTTGCGAGAGTTCGAGTTCGTTGCCGCCGTTGCCGACACCAACCAAACGGGTGATAGCAGGCTTGTCGCCATAGGTGGCTCTCAGCACAGTACCATTAATGATCTTGTGAGGCACTGCCGAATAAACCTGAATGTTCTTTCTACCTTCAAGGTAAGGCTTCTTCTGACCGAGGAGGCCGTTTTCAACGCCAGGTTCCTGTGAATAGGTCAAGTAGTTGTTGTAAGCATAGGCCACTGCCATGAAGTAGTAGGTCTTATGGTTGACAAGGTTCGGGTTGTCACCCGTGGCGAACTTGTCTTCAGTAACAACGAAACTGTGGGTAACGCCGGCATCGCCGCCATTGACTTTCAGCTTCGGAACGTTGGCTTGCAACGACTCGTCAAACTCATAGTTCATGATACGACCCACATTATTGCGGATATCGCACTGGAACACCAGACGAGCCTTGTCAGTGTTGTTCAATTCGTCAGCGCCAACTTCACCATTGGCCAGTTGGTACACCTTATAACCTTCAAAGCGATACTCTCTGTCGCATTCAGCCTCGATGGAATGATTGCTTACAGGAACGAGGAACACGGTGTCATTACCATTATCAAGGGTAGCGTGAATCGAGTCGTAAACAATTTCAACACCAGTAACGATGGAAGTCGGAATTTCAGGATCGATTTCAGTATAGCCTTCCTTGTAGTTGTTGGAGATAGCCGTATTCGACAGATAGATGATAAGCTCTTGGTCAAGTTCGCGGATGGTCAAGTCAGGAGCGTTGGGGCCGTCGATGACTTTGAAGCAGTTGTCGAACAAAGCTTGGCACTTGTCGTCGACCACGCGCAGCAATTCGACAGAAGCCCAGGCGCCGCCAGAGGTGGCACGAGCCCACGGCACACCGAAGGTGATGTAGTTAACAGCACCAGGTTCCAGGGTGAAGGGACCTGCAGACTGCATGAAACGACGGTCATTAGGAGCGTTTTGGCACTGCTCTTCCGACCAGTAGAGACCATCGGCATTGTAGCCGCCATTGGGAGGCGTTCCTTGGGTACCCCAGTTCCACGGGTCAGAATCGCCAGGGAACATGAAGTCGCACTCAGGACCCACCACGTCGTTGCCGGTGAAGGCATTGCCGCCATAACGCATCTTGGCACCGTTCTTCCAAATACCACGCAGGTAGTTGTAATATTGAGGAGCCGTGTTCGGGTCACCGTTATCGGCCGAGCTGTTGTTGTGATACACGAAACGACGCATACCGAAACGTTCGTCATCGATGATGCCGTTACCGAAGTTCACACCGTTGATGCTCTCGTCAACCACTTGCAAAGCGGTGGTCGAGTCATTGACAAAAATACTATCACCTGTTGCAGGGTCAACATGGTCAAAAACTTGCTCAAACGTAAACTTGGGGTTATCAATTCCATCAGCATCCATGTAGGGGCCTTGGAAGAAGTCGATACCAATCGCCGGAGGTTGGGAACCATAGGCTTCGGGTTCACCGCTACCGTCGACAGCCGAACCATTGTAACCGTAACCGAGACCACGGGCAACGTCGCAACCTACATAGTCGTCCCATCCGTAGCCGAGGTCGACGTCGGTCCAAGGCGAGAAGTAGGTACCCGTCAAGGTGTAGGTCGAACGGTTGATGATTTCATAGCTATAGAAAGTCATATTGTTGATTTCGTCGTTCGTGGCGAAAGCGAAAGCTTGGGCGCGAACTTCGATACCGATGGCTTGACCACCCGACTCAGTGTGCGAAGCACCTTTATCGTTGAAGATCCACCACAGGGTTTGGTCACCTTTCAGCACTTGGTCAGCAAGGATGGAACCATGCATGGTGCCGTAGATTTCCTCTTCCATGGTCGGAATCTTGGTGTGGCAGAGTTCGTTGGTGATGTCGTAGTAGGGGTAGTCACCATTCTCGGGGACATACTCACCGTCGCCGTCAACATCATAGAAGGGGGCCAGATAGTAGGCGATGCCTTCAGGATCCTCGGCGGCACGCGTAGCAGGCCAATTCTTAATGATCGACGGGATGTCGGCCGTGTTGCCGTTTTGGTAGTCCATGAGGAACTGGTCCACTTCGGCACGGGTAATCTTAAAGATCTTGTCCCAACGGGCGCAGGTCTCAGGCGTAATGGAGGCCATGCCGTCGACGGTCAGAGGACCAGTGTAGTAGTCGTTACCAACCTGACGGAAACGCAGGGCAGCGCACTTCAACTGGTTATTGACGTCGACACCGGCGATCCACAGAGAACCGGCGAACAGGGAGGTAGCAGAACCGTTGGCAGGAATGAAGTACTTGGAACCGGTACCTGCAGGGAGGTCCCACCACATGTCACCACCAGAGTTGATACGCGTTCTAACGTTGTTGATGTCGAGCCATTCGAACGATGACGAAGGCGTACATCCGGCTGCGGTCTGAGCGCGCTGGCCTTTGCCTTGCTGCTCATACTTGTACATTTCAGCCTTTCCGGGAATCACAGCGCCAACCATAATCAGCGCCGCAAGCAAAATTCGAAATATATTCTTCATAATACTTATAATTTATCGTTATGAATAGTCTCGCATTTTAGAAGTTGAAGCTCAAACCGACTCTGATGTGGCGAGGCATCGAGTAGTTACCTCCAGCGTTGACATACAAGGTGTACATCTGGATGAAAGCCTGCGGGTCAATCTGGCTGTTGATTTCACGCTGCCATTCGGGAGCCGAGAGATAACCATCGTCATCGGGGTTACCAGTGGCATTATACACATTGACAATGTTCTTCGAGTTGAGCAGGTTCAGCACTTGCAGGTAGACGTTCACGAAAGCTGCACGGCCTTTCTTGCCTTCAGCCTCGTTGCCGCCCATGGTGAAGTTGAAGTCCTTGTCGACACGGAGGTCGAAACGGAACGAAGCGGGGATACGAGAACCGTTGTAGGTACCTTGCAGCAGGTTGTTGCCGCCCGAAATCGGGGAACTGACCGTACGAGAAGCGGTGAAGGGCGTACCCGAACCACCGTTAACCGTCAAAGCGAGACCGGTGTTCGAAAGCACTTGGATGTCCTTGCCGTTCTTGCGGTGGATGACGGGACCATCATAGTCCTTGCCGTCAGCATAACGGTAGTCAAGAGTCAAGTTGAAAGCGTGACGACGGTCGGCGTTGGTCGGGAAGGTGGACCTCAAGTTAGGCACACCAGCGGCAATCAGAGCCGAAGCCGTGGAAGTCGACGAACCAGTCATATCAGCAAACTGCAGAGTGTAGCTGGCACGGATACGAGCGTTCTTCGTACGACGCATGTCGAAGCTGGCCGTCAAACCCTTGACGGTACCGAAGTCGAGATTGCTGAAGGAGTTGTAAGCCTTCGGGAAAGCACCATTGAAACGGTACATCTGAATCATGTTACGCAACTCATGGTAGTAACCCGAGATGGTCAGCGAAGAGGTGTTGGTCACCTTCTGCGTGAAACCAAGTTCATACTCGATGGTCTGAGCAGGTCTCAGGTTGGGGTTAGCGATATCGTCAGAAAGTTCATTGAAGCGATAGTAGTACAGCGGGCTGCAGTAGAAGTCACTGGAAGGACGCTGAGTCAGCACATCGTAGTGGGCGAAGAACAAGGCTTCGTCGGAAATCGGGAACGAGAAAGCGATACGCGGCATGATGCTCCAAGCGGGATCATAGTCCTTGAAGGAGTTGATGTCGACATTACGCTTGTCCATATCGATGTATTGGTCCTTAATCCAAGGCGAAACGCCAGTACCCATGTCGAGGACGTTGGGGTCGCTGATTTCAGCACCGACTTCGTTGTACCAGTCGTTGCCGTTACGATAACCAACAACGGCGGTCTTCTCAGCCAGCTTATTGACGTAGATGGCGTAGTCGTCACCAATGTTGTCCGGGATGTTGACAGTCGATTGATCATCGAGATGGATGCGACCAGCCTTCAAATCGCCAACGGTATAGTAATCATAGAGGATATAGGGGTCTTTCAGCACATCTTGGTTGGCATCGAAACGGTCGACACGAACACCGATGTTGAAGATCAGGTCCTTGAAGGCGAACTTGTCTTGGATGTAACCAGCCATGTAGATGGGCTGTTGGGCACCAATCGGACGCGTGAAGATGCCTTCTTCGTCAACATCGTTGAAGAAGTTGGTGAGTGAAGGACGCTCAGTGAGACCGTACTTCTTGTGGCCGTCGTAGGTGTAACCGTAGTAGTAGACCGAGAAGTTAGCATTACGGGTCAATTCGTCGGCACCAAACATGCTCATGTCAAGGCCGCCTTCCACTTTGGCATTCTCGTGAAGCTTGCCAGCCTCGTCGTAATAACTGACCGTGTTGTTGTCAAAGTCGTAGGTATCGATGAGGATCCACTCCTTGCCATCCACAGGCAGGCCCATGGCTTGACGCAAGCGGGCATCGAAGGTATATTGCATGTCCTTGTCATACAGTCTGTGGTACATAACCGTATCGGCAAAGCCATCATAGCTCGTAGCATAAGGGTTATTGAGGTCGAGCTCTCTGATGTGATAGTTCACATAGTCGCGCATCAGAGTCCAGTAGTTGGCACTGTACGACATTTGCGAGTTGTTCTGTTGCTCATATTGGAAGCCCAACTTGATGTCGTGCGAGTTGTCGCCACGACCGAGGGTCAAAGAACCGTTGATGTTGACGGCAATCTGGTCGTTGACGACCTTGCCGTAAGCAGCCTGGATGGTGCCGGGCACAGCAAACATGCCATAAACACGGTTAGGCGACATGCCGTTGATCAGACCGTTGTTCAGGATGATGTTGGAAAGGTTGTTGTAATAACCAGCAGCACCATAGTCTCTATACAAATCGAAATAGTTCTTAGCATAGATGGCCAGGTTCGGGTTAAAGTCAGCGGGAGTGAACTCGACATTGGTGTCGTAGTAGTTGTTCAGCACCCAAACGTTGCTGAGCGTCCTGTATTGGTTGTCCACCATCACCGAGTCGATGCTACCTTCCAGGAAGTAGTAGTTAGGTTCGCGGGTGGTCATGAACTTGCCGAGATAGCCATAAGCGAAGATGTTATCCCACAAGTCGGGGTCGCCCGACTGACTAGTATAGCGCGAATAGTCGGCCTGGAAGCTGTAGTACACGTTGGAGATCAACGAGGTGCTTTCAGGATCCGAGGGGAAGCGTTGGCTGAAACGGACATAGCCACGATAAGTGCCTGACTTGGCCAAATAGTTCTTGTCGGTGTTGAAGAAGTACTGGCCTCTGCCGTTGGCATAGTGGCCACCCGACAGCACCATTGATCCACCAAAGGTCAAGTTGGTGTTCTTGCCCGTCTTCACGTCGATCTTACCAGTGACGTTGAGGCTCTGGTTGGTCGTGTTGCTGAGGAAACGGGTGTCGTGGAGGTTATCCTTGCGCGTGTAGGCAGCAGTTTGGTTCGATCCTGTGCCGAGGCCCGAAAGGGTCAGAGGCTGTTCTGTGATCTTCTGCATCCAGTCGTCATTGGCTTGCCAATAACCAACAGCTGAGGAATAGCCGTACTTGTTGCGATTGAGGTCGAAAGCAAGGAAGAAACCGAGGAGGGCATCCTTCTCTTCTTGGCCTTCGGCATTGGTTCTGGTCACCGTCAACAGCGGTCCTTGGAGGCTACCGCCGAGACGACCGTGGCCGTAACCATCGATTGAGTACTCAGCTTCGAGGCCGCCACCCCATTGACGGCTGGGACCCTTGGTGGTCATGTTGATGATACCACCCATGGCGTCACCGTACATAGCGGGGGTACCACCCAAGATAACGTCAACCTGGTCGATGGCACTTTGAGGCACGCTCGAACTACCAATGACCTTCACACCGTCGATGTAGTAGACGGCGCCTTCACGAGAACCACGGATGGAACCGACTTCACCGTCTTGCGAGAACACGCCACCGACGCTAGCGGCAACGCCTTCTGCCGAACGGACCGGCAATTTCGCGATTTCTTCTGAGGTGATGGAGGCACCTGTTGACGTGTTGTCCTTCGAAATCAAAGGAATCTCGTAATCGACGACCACGACTTCGTCAATCTTGATTGCGCCGCTCGTCATCTTGATGTCGTAGAAGGTGATCTTGTTGGCCGGAATCACGATGTTCTTCAGAACAAAGGGATTGTAGCCGATACAGCTCGCCTTGAGGTCATACGTTCCCGGAGGGATCGGGTTGATGTCATAATTACCGTCAAAGTCTGAGGAGGCACCACCCACTTGCGTTCCGCCCTTTTCAACAATGACGTTTGCAAATGGTACCGTTTCTCCTGTTTCATCGGTAATCTTGCCTTTGAGTCTTCCTTGCGCTTGAGCCATGGTCATCGAGCAGGTGGCCAATACTACGGCAAGGGTCATTAGTAAATTTTTAAACATACCTTGTAATTTTATGTAATACTACTTTGTTTGGTGCATATTGGTGCATTAAAAGTCGTCAAAATTACAACCTTATTTGAAAGTACGCAAGAAAAATGTGCTTTTTCAGTGATTTTTTTTCAAGAAAAAAATGCTGCAAAGAATTATATTTTTGATTTTCAGTCATTTGCAAAATCACCATTTAAACAAGATTTTTTCCGCTTCAGTCGTAATTTTTCATTTACAATGCCTTTCCCCATGATGATACCTTATTAATATGGTTTCCTAGAAGAACGGATTGGTCTTTTGGCGACGGCGCATCCGCTCGGCATGGCGTTTGTCCTTTTGAATCATCTTTTTTGTCTTTTTCGCCTGACGTTTGTAGTGCGTCGTCTTGGCCCGTTCATACTGTTTTTTCGATTTCCTCTCCATCTGTTCCATCTGCCGCTCGGCTTTACGCATCGCCCTTGACCTTGACGAAGCACATGAACTGAAGAGCAGGATACCCACTAACAGCACGGAAATAAGTTTCATCAGTTTCTTCATAGCTTCAAAATTTGAGGGCAAAAATAAGATTTTTCCCGTAATAAATACGATTTTCAAAAAAGCAGCGTTTTTCAACCGTTATGAAACACGCAAAACTACACCTATTAATATTAATAGCACTCCTGCCTTTCATTCAAGGGTGCAAAGACTACCCCGAAAACCCCAACCGGCCGGTTCTCCCCGCCCCTATCACGATTTATCCGAACTCCATGCAATATTACGACTTGAACTTCGTGAGCGGGTGGCTCTATATCACTTCCGATGTGGAAAGCACCAGTCGGGGCATCATCGTCTACCGTCAGAGCGACACGGAGTTTCTGGCCTACGACCGCATCCCGCCCAACGAGCCCGATGCCTGTACCGACAGCCATGGCAATACTACCCGTCTTGTGGTAGACTTCCCTTTCGTTGTCGACCGCTGCAACAATGCCTATTACAACATCCTTAACGGACAAATCATCATTGCCGAGCCCGACAGAATACCCAGCTTCCCCACCGACGGCACAACGATTTACCCGCTCGTACAATACCATACCCAATATGATGGAAGCCGTTTGACCATTTCAAACTAAAGCCAAATTTGCAAAGCATTTTCTTAATAATCAACTTATTACTTGAAATTTGTTGATAATTTTAGAGAAATGAGAGAAGGTTTTTCTTGCCCAGTTTTTGGGCTTGGGATACTTTTGCAGCGTAATCGTAAAACTACTGAGTTTGGTGCATCAACAATATGCGACGGCATGTATCGATAAAGCCCGTCTTCGGCGGGCTTTACTCGTTGTCACCTTCCATAATACTACTTTGCCGCTCAATGGAAGCCTGATGGATGGCTTCGAAAACCTCAACGATTAATGAATCGGGCAAACCCAAATCGATTCCTGTGGCAACATGGTCAGCCAGGATCTTTTTCCAGCGGTCCATCTGCACCACGGTGACGTTGTTACGCTTCTTGTATTCACCAATTTGCGCACTCACCTCCATACGTCGAGCCAGTAGTTGCAGCAGTTCACTATCAATATCGTCAATCTCGCCACGAAGTCCGGCCAAATCGCGTTCCACATTACCCGACTGCTTTGAGCGGAAGGTCAAGTTGGCCAGCAACTGCTTCAACGCTTCGGGTGTGATTTGCTGTTTGGCATCAGTCAAAGCTTCATCAGGATGGATATGACATTCTATCATTAATCCATCAGTGGCTAAGTCGAGGGCTTTCTGTGCTGTGGCTTGCAGCAGTTCGCGGTTGCCGCAGATGTGGCTCACATCGGTGATGAGCGGTACATTCAATCGCTGCGTTAGCTCGATGGGAATCTCCCACATGGGGAAGTTGCGGTAAGGCGACTCTTTATAATAAGCGAAACCACGATGGATGGCGGCCAGTTGCGTCAAACCTGCTTTTTGAAAACGCTCGAAGGCTCCCACCCATAAGTTAAGGTCGGGCGAGACAGGGTTTTTGATGAACATGGGGATGTCAACACCACGCAGTGCGTCAGCCAGTTGTTGCACCGAGAACGGATTGACTACGGTTCTTGCACCTATCCACAAAGCATCTACTTCATATTTCAAAGCTAACTCGACATGCTCGGGTGTGGCCACTTCTGTGATGATGGGCAAACCTGTCTCTTGCTTCGCTTCGCGGAGCCAGACGAGGCCTTGCTCTCCCCTACCCTCGAAGGCAGCAGGGCGGGTGCGCGGTTTCCAGATGCCGCCACGCAGCATCTTCACCTCGGGGATTTTGGCCAAGGCTTGCGCCGTGGCGAGGATTTGGTCTTCGCTTTCTACGCTGCAGGGGCCGGCGATGATTATCGGTTCTTCGTTTGTAAAAGCAGGGGATGAATCCGCCTGCTTAATGTCCTGCGCCCCTACGGGGCTTTGTGTACTATAAACCTGCAAAATCGTTGTATATCCTTCCTTTGTCGTTACATTGTTCAAAGTTTGAACGCATACAAATCCATTCTTTTCCAAAACCTTGATGGATGCCACATTTGATTCATATACCTTCGCTACAATTCTATCCAACGATAATTCACGAAACGCAATCCCACAAATCTGGGAAACCATCTCCGTAGCGATGCCCTTTGACCAATGCTCCTTGAGCAACATATATCCGACTTCGCCTTCATTAGGGTCTTCTAGACTACGTTCAACAGAAATGCTTCCAATAATTTTCCCATCCACAACAATAGCACGAAAAACTCCCATTTTACCTTCATT